>Ga0214544_1004740_pt1 | contig 27037 bp, 11 predicted proteins | sample CNSS3metaG_FD_160074 | JGI IMG/M metagenome (GOLD analysis project Ga0214544, IMG submission 160074) | Root nodule microbial communities from cowpea collected in UCLA plant growth center, Los Angeles, California, USA - CNSS3 | ecosystem: Host-associated > Plants > Roots > Nodule | place: USA...
TTACCTTTGTTCGCGTTCGCATTCTTGTGGTTTTCTTGAGATACGATAATACCGGCTGGCTCTCCAGGGCAATGTCTCCTCCATTTTAAGTTTGTGCTCAATATTCATAAGTATTTGCTTATTGTATAGTGTCCTCTCTATTCAGCAAAGGGTCTCTGTTAGTTGTTCCATCAAATTATAATGATTTTAATTTGGCAAATAACTTGTTGAGGGATAACTGTGGCCTCAAATGTATGTACCAGGAAGTGTAGTTGAATTATTTATGTTCTCCAAAATAAGTTCACTACAATCTGGTCTCCATCTTGTATTTGGTTTAAAAAGTGATGATGGTCACGATTAAATGCAAGATCTATCCCATGCGTTTTAATCCTCTAGTGCTCTTGTTTTCTCATCATTGTGCTGTCTTGAAGGTGCATTTAGTACTTTTGTTGGATATTTGCGGTAGGGTGTGGTTTCCAAATTTTATGTTGGTATAATTTGACTGTAATTCAAACTAACATTTGTGTTTATACAGCTTTCATGTTATAAAAAACGCAAGCAAATGGAAACACGTGATTATGAAAAGTGGAAATCCTCAGTAGTTGCATCCAATCAGCAAAACAAAAAAGAAGGTATTGAATCAATATTTGGATTTTCTCTTTATTGGCTAAGAGCCAAAAATTCATGATGCTTGACCCTGTTTACTTTCTCACTTTTTGTAGCTCCTTGCAAACGAACCAAACAAAGTCGTCTCAACTTTATTAAGAAATCTTCCGATACTCAGGAATTAGAGGCCATGTGAGATGGTATTGCTATGCCTTATGATAATACATGATTTTGTTAGAAGTTCAGCACATTATGAGAGATGGATGCAGAAATATGACATGTATTGATGCCTCTACAATGGAGCTCAATTTTGTTTAAAAAATGTATTTTCTGGAATTTCCAAAGCAGTAGTGTACAGTAATAACTCTTTTCAGGCCGGAATTCCAATTTTCTTTTCTTTTCTTTTTCTATCAATGTTAATTAGCTTTTAAACGGTTTGCTAACAGTTTGTACATGCGAAGAAGTTAATTCCTCCATTACTCGACATAACGATTTGACTTTTAATTTTTTATTTAGTTCTGGATTTTATTTTTAGATGGGCATACCTGGAGGCTTGCATGATAATATTAATAATCATTGTAACAGCTGGAAACGTGATTTCTAACATTCATTGCTAAACAAATTATTCTATTAAGACTTAACTTTATTTACACGTTGACCAGTTGAAGTTTGATATCTATTATATATGTATGGCGTCACGGAGTATTAGTAATTAATATGTGCAAGTGGAATCTGTAGAAGGTCAAAGATGTTTAGCATTATATGCATTTCTGGGAGTGTTTATAATTTAGTGGTTAAAAGAAAGGATGTTATGAGTAACAATAGTTTAATGAAATTTATTATGCAACATTTTAAAATATATTTAACATATGTTCAAAATTCATATCTCAATTTATTGATGGTCATTTAACATATATTCACCATTTGTCTTGATGTGAATCTTAGAGGAGTTGAATTGTTTTAGTATCTCTCTTGATCAAACAATTGGTTAATATGTATAGGATTAAATATGATTTTAGTCCTTTAATTTTCAGTAAATTTTGAAATTAGTTTATTTTAAAACTTTAGACAAATTTAGTTTTTCATCTCTCGAAATACGTTAATTTAGTCTTTTTAAACAAATTTTGTTAGGTTTATTTGATGTTTCGTACGTATTTCAGGATTGTATTTGAGTTGTTTATATGGTTTGATATATTTTTGCTTTAATGTTAATACAAATATTATTATGAAATGCGTTTGAAATGTCAAATAAATTTAATGAAATTTGATTAAAAGGATTAATCCACGTATTTAAAAAAATGAAAGATTAAATTGGTTTAAAATTTCGAAATGAACTAATTCCAAAATTCACTGAAAATTAAGGGACAAAAACATATTTAACCCAAATGTATATAGTATTCACTTAATGTTCTCATAAGCTTCTAGGGTTAAAAAAAAAAAAACCCATAAAAGTTGGTTAAAGTGAAAGTCTTCCAAATTTGGAAGAAGGTCTAAGGTTTGGACAAAGTCTCATAATAATTGACCCTTTGATAACCTCTAACTTGGTCCACTTGTAGAAAATACAATTATTTATCAGTTTTTGGTAAAATTGTTGAAAATATTCTGTTGTCATTTCTTAGCCCCCAGAAAAACAAAAAACCATACTCTATATGGCCATCGGTTTGTAAAACAAACACTTCTCCATTCATATTTTTAATTTTTGTTTTCTTTATATAAAACATCAACTAGTCATTAAAAAATATTAAAGGTAAAGTACTATTTACATATGACTGGAACGAAATTGATTTTATCCGAATTTTTTATTGTTACGTAGGAAAATAAACTATCTTCTAAGTATAATAAAGTTGAGAAGACTTGTTGTCAATTCTTCTTGCATAATTATGTACCTTCTTGGTAAAATTCAACATTCTCATGTTGTACATTAAAATAAGTTAAATTACTACTTTGGTTCAGGAATTTTTTTTTCAGTGTTTATATTTAGAAACGATCTCTTCTGATATATATTTAAATCTCTTTTAGGCATCGCATAATATTTGAACCCTTGTTAGATATAGTTTATACCTGTATTTTAGTATAAAAAATATAAATACAATAAAATAAAATACTTTAAACGATTAGTATGTTAATCTTAGGTTTGAGAATAAACTTAAATTCTCTATTGAGTTTATGGTCTAAATCTTAAAAATATATACTAATTTTAATATTTTAAAATATATTAAAAACTTCTTTAGTATAATAATATTTTTAAAATTCAATAAAAAAATCTGAGATCGAGAATGAAGTCTGTAAAATCTGCATCCTAAATCCACTAAACTAAAAGTGTTTATATATTTGTTACATATTTTAAGATAGAGTAAAATAAATTATGAGAGCTATTTATGGAATGATTCAACAACCGACCATTTGATTTTACTAATAAATGCATTAATAACTTAATATGTTTAAGGAGAATGCTAACCAGTGCTCTTAGGACACTGGTTAAGAAATAATAATTGTGCTTTGATATCATCATTTTTATATTGAAAGTTGAAATAATTAAATACAGTAATTAAAATAGTATAAATGTACATAATCAATCTTATAACGACAAAAATACCATTTTAAATGTGTAGACAATAAATTACTGTTACAAAACAAGATTTTGAAATTTTTAAGGTCTTTACTAAAAAGAAAAAAAATCAATTAAGTCTTAAATTGACACTTTAATTATTCATTTTTTGTAACATTTTTAGATGTTTAACACTATTTTTTTGTTGGTTTTTCTATTAATTTATACGTTCTTATGTTATTTTTTTTTAAGTTTTAGATGTTTAACACTATTTTTTTTGTTAATTTAAATTTTCTTGTATCTAATTTTTAGCAACATTAAAATATAGTTATTTTATTATTTAATTAGTTTTTAAATTTTATTTGTGAACATTAAATAAAATATTAAATACACATGTACAATATTTATGGACATTTTTGTCTTTTAAAGAAAATAAAGTTGCATTAATGATTATTAGATCAAGTTTTATTTAATATTACACTTATCTATGTACTTTTGTAGGATTCAATGTATATTAATTATCCTTAACCAGTGTCCTTAAGGCATTGGTTAGCAAGATCCTATGTTTAATTATTCCTCGAGATGTTTCTACTTGTTGGTAATTACAACTACCACCCACTACAGTGGGAAGTAATTAATTGTAACCATTATCTTAACTATGGGCTAATTAAGCATGTATCTTAATTTCTTAACCCTAACCTATATATATATATATATATATATATATATATATATATATATATATATATATATAGTTAGTTAGTTTGTTAGTTTGTAATTACAATTACCGCCCATCCAAGTGGCCAAGTAATTAATGATAACCATCATCATAGTTTAAATTTGGCTTAAATATCTTTTTCGTCCTTCTTTTCGTAGTGTTTGTTGTAGATGGTCATCATTTTGACATAATGTTTAAAATGATCCTCATTTTTATCAAATGTTTAAAATTGTTCTTATTTTCGCAATTCGTATTTTATTTGGTCATTTTATGTAACGCCGTTTAAATCAATAACAGAGCATTGTACATGTGGCACTGTTTGTATTACGTTACATTGAGGTGTGTTACGTGTATTGTACATATGACTAATTAACATTAACTTTTCAATTTGGGGGAAATTTTGCAATTAGAGCTTGAGTTGGATTGCAGTCGCGTTCTTCATAGTTGGAGGCGATTTCTTCATCTTCGTCTTTATTGAGCTCAGATTTGCAAAGGAATCAACTAATACTTATCATTTCATTATTGGATTGCAGCCGCGCTCTTCATTTCAATTTTCCAGTTAATCATCATCAACGAGGTAAGTGGGTTTAGGGTTTTTTAAATTGTGTTTGCTCGTGGGGTAGGATTTTCGTAATTCTATTTTGAGGTTTGTTTCTGCTTGGATTGTTGTGATGTTCTGAATGGTTTCTAAATTACCACACCTGTACAGTACACGTAAAATACCCCAATGCAACGTAATACAAATAGTGCCACCTGTACTCTGTTACGAATTTAAACGGTGTCACAGGAAAGGACCAAATAAAACACGAATTGCGAAAATGAGGACCATCCACAACAAACACTACGAAAATGAGGACGAAAAAAATATTTAAGCATTTAAATGTTAATAATTTTAAGAGAATAAGAAAAAAAATAAAAAATAACTTAAAAGTGAATAAATTTTAGTTTTGTAATATAATTTAGAATTATTGGTTTTTTCAATATAATAAAAACTGTAATTTTAGTTTTAGACTTTTAAATTAAAAAATAAATTTAATAATTTAAATAAAATAAATATTATTTTATTTAAATAATAAAAACTTAAAGTGTTTTTTTACCTTTTCCCTAGTCTATCAAAATCTAATCTCAATATTTTTAATTAATTATTTTAAAATTCTCATTTATATACTATTTTTATTTATTAATATAATTTGAAAAATTATATTTATATTTTATCCTTTTTTTAAAATTTTATTATATATATATTTTAAAATCCTTTAAAATATTTAATGATTAATAATAATAATCTTATAAAATTTAAAATTTTTCTTTATTTACAAATTATTATAATAGTAACAAATTTAATTACAAAATAAAACTTTATTTATCTCTAAATTATTTTTTATTTTTTAATTCTCTAAAAAAAATTAAAATTTAATTTCCATATTTTCAACTAATTATTTAAAATTAGTTTTCTACAATCTTAATTATTTTTTCTGTCCTTTTTAAATAAAAACCAAAAAGTCATTTCAAAATTTGATTCTTCAAAGCCAAATGTAGAAGGATTTTCGAAATCGACAGAAAAAAAAATTAGTCGAGGAAACCAAATTCTCAATTATTACCGTAAAGAAATCCATTTAGAGAAATAATGTTGGTTGTCATCAATTTAAGAATATCTTTTTATAAATAATTATATTTAGAAAAAAAATCCTTCTATGGTATGGGAATTATTAATTATTTTACCGCTGAATATTACATTTTAAGTATTTGTATCTATATTTATTAGAGTTATAATTGATCTTGCATAACGTGCACACTAAACAGGATATATTACAGCAGAGATTAAATATGCAGATTAAAATATAAGTTGTAATGATTTAAGCATACACAATAACTACAGAATTATACATATTTATAGAAATTATATACTTACATATCACAGTAGTACGTGTATTTATAGAAATTATATAATTATGATATATATAGAAATTATTATTATTATTTCTACATCTAAAAGTTAAACTATTTTCTTAATTTGGAAGTAGAATGTTTTTTAGTTAAAACATTTTGTACTGAAAATTAAAAACGGAACAGCACCCGTTCCGAATTATGATTGTCTTAGTCGTTTGTCGCGCATAACTGACTGACTCTCTGTCAACTCAAACGGCCACACATTCAAAACAAGTTCCCCACCTTAACCGGTCAAACTCGGCGTCGTTTCGATAATCTCACAAAGCCACGTTTCCAATCCTCTGCAAACGCACCCACACAAATTCCCTACTCCAAACCAGTTAGAAAACAGTTTCCACTAACCAACTCCACTGCCTTTTCTACACGAGGGAGGTAACCACCGTAACCTCTTACGCCTCCACGCACAAGATCGCACGATATTTTCTTTCCCAAAGCGTGAAGAGTCACCTCCCTGCAAGCATTTTCGACATTTTCTTTCTCTTCTCTCTCTCTTTGGAATCTTCCTTCTGCGCGGAACCCTAACTCTGTTATGTACCTACCCATTATTTAATTGGGTCGTTTTTATAATTGGGGTTGCCGGCTTAACAAATCAATCATTTGGGGTTGGAGGAACAAGAGGAGTGAGGGGTTCACTTTTACGGTTTTTAATTAGGGTTCTTTGTCTTGTGCCGATCCTGTCATTTCTTGATTCTCTGACATCGATGCAAATTTTGGGTCTGGTGGGTGATTGTTGAATCAAATCCGCGGAAAGTATTGTTCTTTTCCTTCCTCTGGGGTCGTGGAATGGATTTGGGGGTTTCTGATGAGATGTTAGGCACTTTTGTGCCTATAGTAGTTTACTGGATTTATTCTGGGATTTACGTTGTTTTGGGGTCGTTTGCTGAGAGTTATCGGTTACATTCGAAGCAGGAAGAGGACCAAAAAAATTTGGTGTCAAAGGGTGCTGTGGTTAAAGGTGTTCTCCTTCAACAACTAGTTCAGGCTGTGGTTGCAACCCTCTTGTTTGCGGTAAGTTTTTCGCGGTGTGATGAGTTTGCAGTTTCTTTCTTTTTGTGAATGATTTTATATTTTTTACGTGAAGATGCATTAATGAAGTGAATCTTGCATTACCGAAACGGCTTTTAAGACGTTTAATTGCTCAACACGTTTATGTTTTGGCTTCTTTATGTCTTTTGGGAAATGCTAGACACTATACTCCAGACAAACTGTTTTCGTTTCTTTTTGGTTTGGTTGTGTTTATTACGTCACAAGTAACACTCCTTTGCAAAGATTTTGTGTGCTTGATCCAGTATGGTGTGTAATAATGATATATATTTTTTCTTTCTATTATTGATTATGATAAAGTTTGATTGCTATTTGGCATATGTGAGTTTAGTACTCTATTCTTCATTAGAGGTTGAACATTTAGTGCGTGTGTGATTGAATTGTTGTTTGACCTATATGTTTATCATAGGCTACTTCATAAGGGATAGTTTGGCCTATAGATACTTTAATGGGTTATTCTTGTAACCTTTTTCTTAATGGTAGTAAATATGCTATTAGCCCAAAACGAGTTACCTTCAAAAGAAGATGACGTGTGCTGAGCTCCAGAGAAAAAAGTTTCTTTGAGGGGTGGATGGTGTTGGTTTTGCGCCGATTGAGCGAAAGATATAGAAAATCGATTAAAGTGGATCGAAGTAGATTGCATGATTTTTAGTCCAGTGAAAAGTAGAAGAGAGAGACCAAAACGTTGGAAGAAGTTGGCGGGGAAAATCTTAGGCTAAATAATACTCTTGAAGCATTGGCTTTTAACCATGTCAAACAGGATTAAGTTCGAGTCTGGATTCTAGACTGATTTTTTTTTTTGATCTTCTATTAAACATTAAAAATACATTGTGTTAATATTTTAAATAATTTTTTAATATATTTTAAAACAACAAAATTAATGATAATTAATATATTATAGAGATAAAATAGAAAAATAACAAAACAAAATCTAATAGAGAATTCGGTTAAGTTTTAATGGTTGTTTGGTGGAAGTTTCATTTAATCATGAATACTTAGAATCATTCATTATTCGATGAATGATTAGAATCTATTTGATTGATCATAAATTATATAAATTATTTATTATCTATTCAGTTTAAAATGAAATCATTTATAGTTGTATTAAATGAGGAATAAGGTGATGTAATAGTGTGGTATTTTTACAGCATAAATAACATGTTTGGAAAAGCTTATGGCAGCATAACAAGTTCTTTATAAAAATATATAAAATAAGCTGCATGTTTTGAACATTAGTTGACATTTAACAACTTTTCTTTTCTCTGAAAAATAAATAATTTTCATGATCTGAAATTTGTAGCTTATGATTATTTTCTAACAGCCTTTTCCCTTTTAACTTGAAACACAGTCTTACGGAAAATGAATTTTTTTCTTACATCTAAACAAAATTAATTACTTTAGAACTACCCCTTTAGCAAACTTTCCCTACAGAAACTGATTTTTTATTGAAATTATCTAATTTTCACAGTTGTCCCAATCACATCCGATGATTTAACTTTTCTCTCAGCTTTGGAAAGTTAGATTCCCACTTATCACGTTAGAATTACTTTGTTAGAAACATGTAAAAAAATTATTGGGAAACAATGTTTTTATATAATAAATAAATAAAATAAGAAACAAACATTTTCAGCGTCTAATTCCTGGGAAACTAAATATTTTCCTTGTACCAAATGTCTCCTTTGTGTCCTCTTCAGCTTCCCCTGACTAAGAGGACATATGCTCTTGATTATATCTTTATAATTCTAATTCTTTAAGTACTCCTCTTTAGCTTCACCTGATTTTATCTTTTATAATTTATTTTTTGTTGCTTGGGGACGTTGAAAAGTATTAGGAATATATACACTAATAGTAGTTCCCCTTATATAAAAGTGATATCCTAAATGATTTTTCACTTATTTTGCTGTTTGACTGAAGTATGCCAAGCGGATTTTAAGAACTTTATGACAAAAAAAAAATGAAAATTCACATGCATGACATATGTAAGAAATGTAATATATTTTCTTATAAGCAGAGAGATATATAATTGTATTAAGTATTATGAAAGAAAGTTAAAGTATTACCTCTAAAATCAAATATTATAATTAAAAATATTAAATATAAAACAGAGTTAAAATATTCCCCACTCCCTCTGCCCCTGCTAACCTTAATCTTCCTTGAGTAAGGAAACACATTAAGTAAAATAATCCAGCTTTAATGAAACTGTTTGCTTATTGCATGGTTATCCGAGCTCTGGGGTATGTATGCATTAAACCCTTAGAGGAGAAATTTTGTTGTTCATAGTAGGTTTATCTAGCTTTAGTAGTATTGCTTCTTGTGGTCTCATCCCTAAAATATTCTTTGATTCTTAAAGAAATTCTCTACGACAGAAAAGTTACCAGTTTTTAGAGTGTTCTGTTCTTGTTGTGTGAAATTTTATCGTGTAACTCATTGATCCAATTGTAGCTTTTGTGTTTAATATAGGACACATGATTGATTCTAGATAACAACATTGTAATTGATATTTGTTAATTGTGTAGCTGACGGGAAGTGATAGCCAAAATACGACCAGCCAGAATACTTCTCTACTTGTTTTAGCAAGACAATTTGTTACTGCTATGCTTGTAATGGACGCATGGCAATACTTTATGCACAGATACATGCATCACAACAAGTTCCTATACAAACATATCCACTCTCTGCATCACAGACTGATTGTACCCTATTCATATGGAGCTCTATACAATCACCCTGTGGAGGGGCTTCTGAATGACACTGTTGGTGGAGCTTTATCTTTCTTAGTCTCAGGGATGAGTCCTCGAGCCTCCATCTTCTTCTTCTCGTTTGCCACCATTAAAACGGTGGATGATCACTGTGGGTTATTGATCCCTGGAAACCTTTTCCATATATTTTTCAAAAACAACTCAGCCTACCATGATGTACACCATCAGCTGTATGGCAACAAGTACAACTTCTCACAGCCATTCTTCATCATGTGGGACAGAATCTTGGGTACCTACATGCCATACACATTGGAGGAGAGGGAAGGTGGTGGTTTTGAAACTAAACCTTGCAAAGATTACAAGGATGATTAACCATTTAGCTTGATGAGCATTCTTTATCTGTACTAGTATCGTTTTCTCCTGGTATGAGCAGCACTGCCACAGTGATCATGTGATGCCTGTATATACATATGATGTGTCCTGTTCTATATTGTTATTTTTGTTTCCCCTATGTCCATACTAGATAGACATAATAAAGGAAATTGAGGTGCTACCTATTACCATTTGATTTTCACCCTTGTATTGCTTGCTGCTACACTCAGTTATACCTTGTATCCCTCATGTCTTACAATGTTTAACTTGCCTACGAATGCCATCTTACAATGTTTTTCTTGCTGAATTTTCTGTCTGGTTCTATTTTTCTGGCAGGGTTATTTAATGAATATTGTATCTGTAAAATGGACCTGTGTCTAATCATGTACAGGGTGGACCCCTTCATTTTTATGATTGAATGAGATAGGTGAATGTATCTGCTAACCATTTGTATTCTAGCGAACTCTTAATTGTTTGTGGGGGAAGACGTGTATTATGACAAGAAAAAATGCCAAATTTGCTTAAGCTTCTTCTTTGTCAAGTAATTCAGCTGTCTCACCCTATAGGCACAACATTGAACAAATTTTTTTATGTCTTTTGTTTCCTTTCTACTTTTTTCTCGCAAGAGACACTCTTTTGAAAAACAAGATTTAGATGATATCCATATTCATAGAATAATCCAGGTTAATTTAAAGTTTATTTAAGAGCCGTTACAAAATAAATGTTGGTTAATAACTTAAGGAAGGGTTTTGGTATTATAACCCCAAGGAGTGGAGCAAATAATCTTTCTGAAACAGTCTCTTCAAAGGAAAGTTGATAATTCATCCCTTTCTTATCCATGGCTTTTCGTTCCCTTTGCCATAACCACTAGTCAAGTTTTTCTTGTTTTCATTATATACTTCTGTTGAAGGAATCCAATGATTAAAAATAAATATTAAAAAGGTGCCTCGATATTTAATATACACCTAGAAAGAGAATAATAATGATAGGTTTATAGGATATATAAGACTTGATCAGAAGAAAAAGATAAAAAACACACAAGTGTGTAATAGGTGTATCATTGCACTTAAAAAAAGAATCCAATTTGATTTTAGAATAATTACCTTTTATTTATCTTAAATTAAATTTAAGATTTCAGGTTTTGAAAAATGAAAAGCAAATATTTTACTGGAATAAAAATTAGTTTGTGTTGAATAATACGTTGTTATTTAATTTCTATTCACTAAAATTTTAACCTTGACGAGACAAAGGTAGAAAAGAGAATGAAAGGATAATCGATCTCTCTCTTATTCTTTTCCTATCATTATTAGGTTTAATTATTGTAAACACTAAATTTTGTTTTGGTAAATAAAATGGATTTGCAAAAGTTTCAAAAAAATAGATAATAAATAATAAGGTTGTAAAATATTTCTTTTTCACAATTTTGTTTTAATTTTACTTTTTTTTTTAAATTTCTACATCATTCATATTTTTCTTTTACTCTTTATTTTTATTTTCATTTTTTTATTTGGTCCATGATATTTAATAGTATACCTTAGTTGTTGTCTTGTTTAAAATCTTAGTCCAAACTTTGTTTTAACATTTTCTTATTTATTTTTTTCTCTTTTGTTTGACCAAATTTAAGTTTTAACATTTACACTCCCAATATTTCTTTTTGAAACCCTATTTAAACTATCTTTGAATTCCGGAATGAATGACGCTTGCATGGTTACCACATCTTCCTTCACATCATTATCCACCTCCTACGCATCCACCATTTTTTGTGTAACAAAATCTAAAGAAAAGCCTATCCAAAAAAAAGTTGTTTTTGTCTAATGCACCAACACATTATGCAACATGCAGACCTAACCAATTCTTTTTTTCTTCTTTGATTCCACACCAACTTTTTGGGAGGCATCATTCTCCATACACGCCACCACCAATTTCATCACCAAAAATTTGTTTTTACCAAGGTGGGGGGCACTAAAAGAAAACGAAAACCAAAGGAGCTCATCTTCCAACTCCTTAAGAAATGATTTTTATTTGTTCTCTTCACTCCATACAGGAACCTATACAGAACAACCTCTTGGCAGCACTCACCCTTCACTCACCTCCATCCTTACAATCTCAACACCACATAACACTAACCCATCAACACCATCGTGAACCAACTTCACTATCACCCTCACCCACGCATAACACTCTCGATCCCCTTCCATCCTCCATTATGCACCATCTTCATTCACATTCACTGCCATTCTTATAAAAAAAGAAACACAGAACCTCCTCGCACAAGTTCTGAACACTCTAGATATATATAAAATTGGAGATCGCCAAATATATATCAAGGAGAGATATAAGAGAAGGAAAATCAAAGAAAAAAGAAGTGAATGAGCAGCAACATACGGGAACTCCAAGAGGTAAGTGTCGTGAGCCTTAAGTACTTGCATGAGCATGATCTTGATCTGATGTGTGTGGAGCTGTTGAGTGCTATTGAATGCTTGAATGAATATGTCGTAATTATATGTGAGTTTGCTGCATTTTATCTACTTTTGTTGTAAAACATGTTCCAATGTTTGCTATTGCTTGAGTGAGTGCTGGGAAACATCTTAAACATCAGCTTCATCCTCAATCGTTAATCTGCATTCTCCCCCTCCAACGTCCCCCACGCCATTATGCTCTCCATAGATCATCCTCCCCTACATCCCCACTCACCAGACTCTCACGTTCTCTCCCAACATCGATTAACCTTTTTCATCTACATTTTTTTTACCCACATCTTCATTGTTCACCTACGTAAAAGCCAAAGAAAAATAGAGATCCAAAATCAGCACCCACACACGGACATAAAAATCACAACCATTCCCTTCGGCTCTCACAGGAGCAAATTCAACCCCTTTCATCACCACCAATTTCAACCAACACAATCATTCATCCCCACCCATTCAAACACAAAATCAAAACAAATAATGCGAGGGAGAAAGCGTCTCAATAGAAAAGGGTTTTAGCAGCGGTCATGGGGCATTCAATGAAGGCGAATGTTGTCGTTGGCGGTGCTCGTCGGAGGAGGCTTGCGACAAGGGCACCTGTGTGCTCTTGAGTCCTTACGCGAGAGAGGAAAAGAAGGGTACGTGCTGTGTTGACGTCGGTAACAACTCCGGTGAATAATGGCATTATTGGTGACGTCGTTGGCATTGCAGTGAGGTGAAAGCTCGACGAAGGCTGCAACTCGCATGTATGAGGGAAGAAGAAGTTGTCCCATGGATTACGAAGGAGAAGTATTGTCGTTGTGCCTCTCACGATTGAAAAGGAGAATGAAAACCCTTATAGGGTTTGTGTTTTAGGATTATGAAAGTTGCGCTTGTTGGTATCGCACAGCAAAATGACTAAACAAGGGTCAAAAACCAAGAGGGTGGTGAATTGGATTTTTATAAGTTTTGACAGGTTTTAAAAATTTTCCTCAAAATTTAATTGATTAACTTAAAATAACACTTACTTTAAAAAGAAGTGCAGATAAATAAAGAGGTTAAGGGAGGAAGATGCACACTGATATTTATACTGGTTCAAATCAAAAGATCCTACGTCAAGTTGTTAATCTCTTAAACAAAGAGATTAACTCAATCACTATAATAATTAGATTACAATAGATTATAAAAGAGTAAGGATTAGAAAACACCTCTTTTGAACAACCACAAGAGATGAACAAAAGCTCCCCCTGAATTACACAGAGGATGACCAGCTTTCCTAGCAACAACACAACACTCAATCTTCTAAGAACTTTACTTAGAAAAAGTTATCACTCACTCACACTAGGCTTTTCAAAGCTATTTTTAAGAATCTCACAGAGTAACACTTTGCAGTCACAACACAAGAACTCTAAATCTTAAAAAGGTAGTTTGAAGTTTGGAAACTGAGTTCTATTTAAAGAGATTTTCGTAGGCTGAGTTAGAAATGAAGAGTTTAGCTGAAACTGCCAAGGATAATCGATTACCATTTAAGATAATCGATTACCATTTAAGATAATCGATTATTCCAGTGATTCTCGAAAACAAAGTTTTGTAGTGTTAATCGATTACCCAAAATGGTAATCGATTATCTCATGTACAAATTTGAACAAATATTTTTGTAACTGCTAGTGGTAATCGATTACTAGAAATGGTAATCGATTATTTCAAGTCGTTTTTCAAGAGCCAAGTTATAACTACCAGTGATAATTGATTACCATTCGTGGTAATCGATTATCTTAAGTGGGTTTTGAAAAATAGAATTTTTTGAGTTGGTAATCGATTACCATACTGATTTTTACGAAAAAATGAGTTTCTCTCAGAGGAGTTGCGAGCTGGCTGTTGTTCTAACAATTTTGCACCTAACTAGAAAAAGTTTAAGTCTATTACAATAAGAATTTTTAAACATAAACTATATTGTCTTCAATATCTTAAAGTGTTTTCTTCAGCATCTTTATCATCATCAAAATCTTTTAATCAATCTTTGTCAACAGTGCTTACCCAAGTTTTTTTCTCTCCTCAATGCACCCCTGTTTTAGTGTCTATACCCCTATGTTATTACTTGTGATTGGGTATGTTTCTGGATTAGTCGATGCACCTCCACATTTACTACACACACCTTCAATGACTACTTCCTACACCTCACACGTTACTTGTAAAATTTCCCACATTTCCTAGGCACTTGTACAAACTGAGATCCTGTAAAACTCATCAAGGGTTAAAGTAGATGAAATTATATTTCTAGCCTTAACATCATATTGAGCCCTTCTATTTTCTTCTGCAGTCCATTGCGAAAAGTACTTAGGTTCCTGCAAATTATTAACAGTAATAGTAGGAACAAAAGGACCATTTAAAATAGCATCCCAAATACCTCTATCAATAGACACCAAAAAGATTTGCATCCTGACTTTCCAGAAAGGATAATTTTCACCAATAAAAAGAGGAGGTCTTTTGATAGACGCACCCTCAGCAAAAGTTTGATTTTGTCGAATCATTTTCGAAAAAATTTGAATAACTATCAAAGCAACCTCTCATACCAATTGTTGGTATCACGCAACGGAATGACTAAACAAGGGTCAAAAACCAAGAGGGGGGTGAATTGGATTTTTATAAGTCTTGACAGGTTTTACAAATTTTCCTCAAAATTTAATTGATTAACTTAAGCTAACAGTTACTTTAAAACCAAGTGTAGATAAATAAAGAAGTTAAGGGAGGAAGATGCACACTGATATTTATACTGGTTCAGATCAAAAGACCCTACGTCAAGTTGTTAATCTCTTAAACAAAGAGATTAACTCAATCACTGTTATAATCAGATTACAATAGATTATAAAAGAGTAAGGATTATAAAACACCTCTCTTGAACAACCACAAGAGATGAACAAAAGCTCCCCCTGAATCACACAGAGGATGACCTGCTTTCCTAGCAATAACACAACACTCAATATTCTAAGAACTTTACTTAGAAAAAGTTATCACTCACTCACACTAGGCTTTTCAAAGCTATTTGTAAGAATTTCAAAGCTATTTGAATAACTATCAAAGCAAGCTCTGATACCAATTGTTGGTATCGCGCAGCGGAATGACTAAAGAAGGGTAAAAAACCAAGAGGGGGGGTGAATTGGATTTTTATAAGTCTTGATAGGTTTTAAAAATTTTCCTCAAAATTTAATTGATTAACTTAAAATAACAGTTACGTTAAAGCTAAATGCAGATAAATAAAGAGGTTAAGGGAGGAAGATGCACACTGATATTTATACTGGTTCAAATAAAAAGAACCTACGTCCAATTGTTAATCTCTTAAACAAAGAGATTAATTCAATCACTATAATAATCAGATTACAATAGATTATAAAAGAGTAAAGATTAGAAAACACCTCTCTTGAACAACCACAAGAGATGAACAAAAGCTCCCCTTGAATCACACAGAGGATGACCAGCTTTCCTAGCAACAACACAACATTCAATCTTCTAAGAACTTTACTTAGAAAAAGTTATCACTCACTCACACTAGGCTTTTCAAAGCTATTTTTAAGAATCTCACAGAGTAACACTTTGCAGTCACAACACAAGAACTCTAAATCTTAAAAAGGTAGTTTGAAGTTTGGAAACTGAGTTCTATTTAAAGAGATTTTCGTAGGCTGAGTTAGAAATGAAGAGTTTAGCTGAAACTGCCAAGGATAATCGATTACCATTTAAGATAATCGATTATTCCAGTGATTCTCGAAAACAAAGTTTTGCAGTGTTAATCGATTACCCAAAATGGTAATCGATTATCTCATGTACAAATTTGAACAAATATTTTTGTAACTGCTAGTGGTAATCGATTACTAGAAATGGTAATCGATTATTTCAAGTCGTTTTTCAAGAGCCAAGTTATAACTACCAGTGATAATCGATTACCATTCGTGGTAATCGATTATCTTAAGTGGGTTTTAAAAAATAGAATTTTTTGAGTTGGTAATCGATTATTATAAGTTGGTAATCGATTACCATACTGATTTTTGCGAAAAAATGAGTTTCTCTTAGAGGAGTTGCGAGCTGGCTGTTGTTCTAACAATTTTGCACCTAACTAGAAAAAGTTTAAGTCTAATACAATAAGAATCTTTAAACATAAACTATATTGTCTTCAATATCTTAAAGTGTTTTCTTCAGCATCTTTATCATCATCAAAATCTTTTAATCAATCTTTGTCAACAGCGCTGACCCAAGTTTTTTTCTCTCCTCAATGCACCCCTGTTTTAGTGTCTATACCCCTATGTTATTACTTGTGATTGGGTATGTTTCTGGATTAGTCGATGCACCTCCACATTTACTACACACACCTTCAATGACTACTTCCTACACCTCACACATTACTCATGCACCCCCATATTTTTATTTTCATCTTTTATCCCTTTTATTTTTTTTTTCTAAAAAAACAAAAATATTTGAAAATTATAAAAATATCAACATTGTGAAATACGTAGGAATAAAGCTTGTCCTTGTCAAGTTCACCTCATAAAAATCCAAAGTTATTTCCAAAATAGTTTTCCAAATATCTTTTAAAGAACTACATAATCCTGATTTCTCATTTTGAATGTGAATACGTAGGACCAAGGTCAATCCTTATCGGGCCCAAAAAACCAAAAAAATATTGTTGTTTTTTTTAGTATTATTTGTATTATTATTTTTGGGGAAAATTGACATTTTGAAAACCATATCGACCTTGCATGTTTAATTATAGGTACCACTCTCGAGTGGGCGTTGTAGGGTGCTAGCACTTTCCCTACGCGTAATCGACTCCCGGATTTGAAAATCTGGTTTTTCACAGACTTGTTTTATCTTTATGATTTTCCATAACTTTCCAGAAATAACTATGGTAGCGACTCCAAATATCTTTTTAAACTCGTTTCTTTTTTGGTTTGTCGTCCCGTCGCGATTTCGGTTGCGACAATTACTAATTCTTATATTTAGTTTTATGATTCATATGTTTTCTCATACTTTTTATTCAATTATGAGTTTCTATATTCTTTTTAAATAGAATCGATGTAGTCACTTATGTTAAATTAGTGTTACCCAGGTTTGGAAAGTGACCACGTGTAAGTCAAAATTCCTTCTTCCTCTCGAATCTCTTGTTCTTTAGTGATACAATCTACCTTCTCTGGAACCACATTAACTCTATTTAAAATATTTAGGCACTCAATTGAGTAAAAAAAGTACAGGAATAAAAAATTGAATTATAGGTCTAAATATAGGAATTAAATTACTAACTAAGTCTAATTATTATGACAATCATCATTGTCCTCAGATACAGTCGCGACCATCACCTCATTATTGTTTTCACTTTTACCATCATTGTTGAAACTACTCCCATATGCATCATTACCTTCATGGTCATCTTTATTATAATAAGAGAAAGATGAACAATATATAAGTATCTACCGTAGGGCTCGATCCCCCACCGCAACCGAACGATCCAAGGATAAGAGGTCGAAGGCTGCCCGTAACGGCCAGTCGATCCAACGGTTAGGATTGAAGTCGTGACTAGTTGATGTTGCAATCTCTCCGAAGTAATATTGAGGGCTTCACAACGACCGGGTGACCTAAAGCCATATTTGCTTTGTCAACAACTAACGGAAAATCACATTGAGACCCTTCTTGATGTGGTCTTTGGCAACACCGACCATGACTTTGCCATTCTCATCCGGCTGTTACGGCGCAAAGCCACAATTGATCAAGTTGCGCACGCACGAGAGCGTCAGTCGGACAGCGAAGCAAAAGAATTAAACTTTTGTAATTAAGGTAAAATAGGTCAGTAATCAAGTTTAAAAAGTAATTGGGCCTCAATTAAGAAAATCGTAATCATAGGCCCATATAAAAAAACTATAAATAGGATCCCAAGGTAAGTTGGTAAGGACTTTTACTTCGCATTTATTACAACATTAATTGCTAATCCCAAACAGACTTGAACTGACTTAAGCATCGAAGTCTAATTGATAGGTACCCCGATCCTGTAGACAACCAAGCGAGAAGGGAAAAGGAAACCGAGCAGAAGGAAGAAGGAGAATTAAGCGGTGACGAAGAGAAGGAAAACGGCAAGTTAGTGTTTAGAGAGGTGCTCAATCCCTATACCCGAAACAAGTAAGAAGATCCATAAATTAAAAGTTCAAGCAATTATGTTCTGTCATGATGAACGATGGTATAAGTAAGAGTCATTAGTGAGGTACTTGTAAGACCCAAGAAAATTAAATAGTTATTTAAATAATTATTTAATTATGGCGGGTAATAGAAGCATTTAAAGCAATTAATGTGTGGAACTATGACGTGGAAAAGTACTAGCTTAAGTGGTTGAGAGTACTTAGTTGTGTGTGAGGACTTGGGTTTGAGTCCTATGTATGCCACTTGAATGTTATTTAAAATTATGCATTTTTTAAAATTATATATTGAATGCTTGAAGTGATGATAAATTCCTAAATTTGTAGAAGTTATCATAAATATGAATTGGTTGTGCTCTTAACTTGGTGATTGATTGGTTGTGGGTTCAAGCCTTGCTAAGAACCAAATTAAACTCTCTTTTTGGCCTAATTTTATTTTTGCATGGGATTGAACAGGCGTGAAAACCCTATCTGCCGAGAGGGACAACTTAAGGGGCTGGAAACAATTGAATTGTCTCTTTTTGGCCTAATTTTATTTTTGCATGGGATTGAACAGGCGTGAAAACCCTATCTGCCGAGAGGGACAACTTAAGGGGCTGGAAACAATTGAATGGGGCCATGATTAACAATTAAACATGAAACTTAAATAACAATTTTCGTTTTGGTGTTGAGTGCACATAATTAGGGTAGTAAGTGAGAGAGAGAAGGTCATTAGAGGAGAAATAGAGTACTGTGAATTCGTGTTCATCATAGGCAAGGGTTTTCCAGAGTGTTGGTGTTGATTAAAAGGAGAGGTGAGACTGAAATCACGTAGGTTGGAGTGGAAAGCAAAGGCTAGGAAGGTTTTTGTGAAGGGATACACATAGAAATTTGAATTTAGCAAGGAATCCAGGTAAGGGGAGTTGCTTTTGATGTTTTAGATACATGTATATTGTACTGTGCCTTGGTTGATTGAAATTGCATGTTTTCCATTTGTTTCTGCACTGTTTGATCGAGTTTCTGGGTTTTTTCCAGAAACTGCCTGGCGGTTCAATCCCTACCGCCAAGCGGCTCATCAGTGGCGAGCGACTGTTCTTGTTTTGGTTTGAATCGCCTGGCGGCGATGGATCTCTACCAGGCGACGCGACGCTGTTCGCGTTCTTTCTGGGTTGTTTTGAGGCTGTTCGTGCGGAAATCATTGTGGTTTCTGAAATTGTTGTGTGTAGATCACATTGGGTGCATTGTTGATATGAAATTAACCCGAAGTTGGGGTATGGCAAAGTTCAGACATATTGTGTACAAAAATCTGTGATTCTATGTTCAAGTGTGAGAAGGAATGTAATTGGGGTTAAATTTGGAAGGTAAAAGCTAAGTAAGAAATTAAGAATTTGATCGAGAATAGGAAGTCCAGTTTATCATATAGGTATTACTGCAATTTAGTGTGTTGGGCAACAGGGATGGATTCATAAGAGGTATGAAGTCACTCACCGGTATGGGGGATTCTGCCTTTAGATGGGCACTCACCAGGGGTTGTTCTATGAAGTTCTGGCAGCCATGTACAAGACTGTCGGGAAGATCTGCGAGTCTGTTTTAGGGAGAAAGTATATGTGGATGAATTGTGGTTGAATTGGGCATGGGAAGACAATTAAAATAGGGACCTTAGAATGATTGAATTTTTAGTAACTGGATGTGGTAAGAAATAGGTGGGAGGCAGTAGCAATTAGCTAAGAGTTAAACAATCATTCTGCAAGGATTGAGTGTGAATCTTGAGTCCTTGGTGAGACTGTGGTATATTTGAGGGCGTGATTAAAGGTATTTGAAATGCTAGTTGTTTTCATAGGGTGGATGAAGTTGCGATTTTATGATAAAGCTCTTGTTAAATTGAGGAAACTTGAATGGATGGATTGATCATTGTAAAGTATAGGTACTTGATTACATATGATAGTTGTAGACTAACCATAATGAGGGTTTGATATTGGAGTTTCTAATTGGTCCATGAAAGTGAGTTATGCAGCAAGTTGGAATAATTGAGGTGCTAAAAACCAGTAAAGTACTGTTTCTGGTATGGCGCTTGGCGGTCTACTGGTAACCGCCGGGCGATAGGCTTAACGTGAGAGAGCTCTGCACTGAGTGGCGCCTGGCGGCACGGTGTGCTCCGCCAGGCGGTGACTGAAAAATAGTGGCTCTGGAAGGACGCTGGCACCTGACGGTGAGTGGATACCGCCAGGCGGTCTGGAACGATTTTGCCTGGCGGCGTGTAGGCCAAGCCAAGCAGAAATGCTATTGTCCTTTGTTTTGTTTTGTGTGTTGTTTGAGCAATGATGCTACACTTAGATCGGGAGATGTTGTGCCATGAGCGGGTAGGTTCATGGATGGTGGTTAACATGTGATGATATGAGCGAGGAGGTTCATATCCAGTTACTCTCACGTGGGGATACGAGCGAGGTAGGTTCGTATGTTCCGTACTCATGTTTGAGAGATGCCACGTGCGGGGAGGTACGGGGCTGGTGGATCACATGTGTTGAACTATGGGCGGGTAGGTCCGTAGAGCAGGACTACGAGCGGGGAGGTTCGTAGAGCAGGACTACGAGCGGGGAGGTTCGTAGAGGCAGGACCACGAGCGGGCAGGTTCGTGTGAGCATCATATTCCCGAGTGCGAGGCTAACCAATTGTGTGATTGAAGGCTATAACGCCTTGGGGTTAAGGTCTTGGCCAATAACTAATTAGATTGACTAAGATGAGTGTATGACTTATCTTGCTTATGTTATATGTGATGTTTTATTTTTCTCAGCTCACCCTTTCTGTTTGTGTATGGCGATGATCGTGTGATTCGTTACACGGGAGCAGATGTTGATACAGGTGATGTTGAGGATGTCCAGGCGACGGAGTGAGGGCTAGCTTTGGGATTAGAGCTAGGGGTTTTTCTCACATGTATTTTATTATGTTTTCATTTATGAACACGAATCTTGGGAACTTGTAACACGTTTATTATTTGTGTTATAAGTTTTGGCGGGAAGTTCATAAATTTAAATTTCCCGCGTTGGGAGTATTATTAATGCGACTTTTGACATATTTTATTTCTTTATTATTTATTTTAAGTAATATTCCTTAGGGATGTTACAGTACTCACAGTTAAAAGTGCTTCTGCTTGAGGGGATGTACTGATGTTGTAGAGGCTCATACTTGATGGAAAGATTATTAAAAGTCCAAATGTGAGACTAAGTTTCACATTAGGTAGTAATAAGAATGTCAAGAAATATAAAAGGAAGAATACTTTTAAATTTATTGTTTTAAGATTTTGAGTTACAAATAATAGTAATTTCTTATGTGAGTTTTTCTTATGTGAGTTTGACTTATATCTGATTATAATCATGTCTCTTGATGGATCCCTCGAAAGACCTATCAAAAATTTATTTATTATATCATTTCAAACTAATTTTTTAATTTATTATTTGAAAACAAATTTTTATGATAAATAAATTAGTTAGTAATATTTTATTTCGTTAAGTAGGTTAAAAACCGTCGGAGAATTTGAATATTATATATGTAGAGCTATTTTCTTAAAGATATATAACTCTCTTAAATGATTACAAAAGGAGATTTTTTTTTTCTATATTATTTTACATTCGATTGATTGCCATGAATGCTCATAAGATTTCATACAAAAATATATATATATTTCATGTGATGAATAGAAGTTTCATATGATGTATTACTACTTTTATTATAACATTTACTACAATCTCTAATCAGAACACATTTAACTTTATCGTTAGAATGTTTTCTGTGGGTACTACTCGAATGGTTTGAACGACTAAAAAGATCAAAGATTTGAGAAGACTCATTTTTGGATGAACTTGTTCTCTCTAAAGTTAATAAAATAGTGGTAAAGGAAGATGTACATTAATAGTTATTTTATTCGATAGAAAAAAAATATCACAAACAAGATAGAACCACAATTAAGAAAATAGTAGAGAGATAAAGACTAAAAGACCTTAAACATGATTTGATATTTTGTTTTATATTCACGCAAACATGTTATATATATATATATATATATATATATATATATATATATATATATATATATATATATATATATATATATATATATATATATATATATTTTGTAAGAAAATCTTCGATTAGAAAAAAAAATAGTTAGTCACTATAATAACCAATTTAGATACTGATTTATAAAATTGAAAATTATTGATTACTAAAATAATCACTATTATAAATAAAAAAATTATAATTGGTTACTAATTAATTAGAAACCAATTTATAAATTAAGTCATTTTAGTTGCTAAAATCTAAATAACTATTTTTTAGTGACCAATTTCTTTTAATAGTTAATTTTAAAGATCAATTTAATGATTAATTATTTTTTATTCATAATAGTGACCTGGGTGTATAAATTGAAGTCTCTCACTCAACAAAAAATACAAGACTCTCACCTACGAAAGAACCACTCACATCTTTTAGAATCAGGTGTCCAAATAGAAAACAATTTACAACTAATATTTATTCAAGGATTCAAATAAGGATTTACTAACATTTAACTTTTGAACATCTCAAGTATGGTGAGTGTTGGTTTTATCTTTTGTTTGTCATTATTATTTAAGCACCAAAAAATGTTTAGCCAACCATCTAAGTCAACAACCTTATTAAAAACATTTAGATGAGTAGAGAATATGTGGTTAGAATGATTAATCAACAATGTTAGGTCGTATTCATCATCCAACAACTAACAGATATACCTTCTTCACTATCTCTTCCCTCATGATATAGATTAGACATACATGATCTCCAGATATGGATTTACGAAGCATTTTTCAAGTTTAGAGGGGTTTTTTATTGCAAAAACTGAAGATGAATTAATTGTGTGATTCAAAATCACATCAATGAGACATGTGATGACTATACACAGTTTACAGTATATCCTAACAGAAAAAACTGACATAACATACTACCAGATCCTTAGGTGTATTATCAAATAACATGAAGCTTTAATATAGTCATATCTTTTGTGGCCCTCTGAACAATTGCAAATGCTCACAGGATCATCTCTGGTCTGTGCAATGTACATATTAAAAATGACAATACCATTTCTTGATTGGAGACGACCATTAATGTCTTGATTTACACCACTACAATGTCGCTCAAGTGATACAATTATCATAATGTATGTGTATCTAAACAAGTTCCACAATGACAAAAAAATAAAAAAATAAAATACACTTTAACAACTTCATTATATCTCTTATTAATACTAACATATCATTAATAAAAGAAGCAATTTGTTATCTGTCTTCATAAGTATTATTAATATTTTTTTTTACACAAGAAATAATAAACAGTAACATTATTATATTTTTTTATACGAGAAGTAATAAATACCAATGTTATAATTAATAAATATTAAACGTTATTATATTTTGGGTCTATATAAAAGTTATGACGACAAAATTGAAAAATTATAATTATTATGTTAAATTTTAATTGGTAAGTTTGTAGTGTATTACGACGGAATTATAATTATATTAATTATTTATTAAAAAATGAATTTTAATTTTAATTATATTAATATTTAATTTAATTAGGTGAAAAGTGATTATGTGACTGATAACATGTGTAACAATCTAAAATTTTAATTATGCATCAAAGAAAATTTATTAAAGAAGATGAACACAGGTAGTTCAACCGAAAATTCAAACAAAAAATAACGATTTATAAGATTTTTTTCGACGACATGTATCATGATTAAACGTTAAATCTGACTAGTAAACATTGTATACAATAAAGTAGCATCTTACGATTTCATAATTTAAATCTTAATTTTAATTACCTTGATTTTGATATTATTTTATGCTAAACATTAAAAATACACTATGTTGATATTTTTATTCTTTTTAATATATTTTAAAACTTTAAAATCAATTATTATAGACACAACAAAAGATCAACATAAAAAAATCAATTGAGTTAATCTAGACCTATTGATGTAAAAGTACATTAGAATACTATAGATAAGACACAATTAATTAATTATTATATTTATTATACTTCTTACGTCTTACTTATATGAATAATAGAGTATATCTCTATAGATATCTCATCTCTCTTCCCGACTTCTCCCTCATATCCAATCCAACTAATAAAGAATACAGAAAGGACATGTAGACTTCATTTGGATATATATATGTACATCTCTACTCTTCTCTTCTAAGTACAATTCCCAACACAATTATATAAAATTCAAAAAAATGAGACAAATTTTTTTACATGCAAGACTTAGTTTAAATATATTCACTTTCTTATAAGAAAAATATGTCATTTTATAAGTTATTGTAATTTTTTCAATAATTAGTTTTTATTAAAGGATTTGATGATCAATTTTAACAAGACTTTTTTTTTCTATTTACATTTTTTTATCAATAAAACTCGAATATCAAACCTTAGAGATTCCAAACAAACTATTCTTTTGCATGCAATCTCCTTTTTGCAGCATTAATATCTTATCTTCTTTTGCCTTTTTCAATAATGGCTGCATGTATATGGCCATTATTGTCTATGGTGGCCTGTGGGGAGAAGCCTCATTAATTGCTAAAAGTAGAAGTTTTAAATGGTGGCATTTAGAAGGAATGGATCCTCCTTCTAGCTAAGAAATACTTAACCCAGATACTGAAACCATTTTCACAAAACAAAAACCAGAGACATGAATCAAACTTCGCATTGAATCCAGCATTGATTTCTGCATAATATCAGAATATCATTCCAATGTTTTCATGTGCAGAGTATGAGGTTTTGAATAATTGGCATGAAAAAAGAAAGATGATTAATATGATGGTCCACATTATTTATGAGGTGGTTTTAGAATTAAAAGTTTCATAGCTTCATTCCTCAGTGCTCATGTTAAGGTGTCGCTTTTGCCAGTTAGATGGTGTGTAAGGACATTCTCTCCAAATTGAAGTTTCAGAGTTATCTGTTAGACACTGAAACTTCGTCTCATCAGAAGCTCCTCATTGGTTACATCTTTTGTTTTTGTTCCACATAAGCTCTTTCTATCACATGTTAAAGGGTGCTCTCGCATGAACCTTTTATCCATTCTACAAGAAAAGGAGAAATTATTACAACATCAATTTAAAGGATACTTTCTTTTTTTTCAGCTATTTGTTGGTATTCGAAAAGCATCATGAAAAGTGAAAACAAAACTGTTGAAAATATAAATATAATTCAAATAATAATGTCTCATGGTTCTTTCGAAGACGAAGACGAGTCCGAGCCCGTCAGTCGATTAACTTTTGACTCTCATATTATTAATGAATCTTTTAAAAGATAATTATTTAAGAGATACAACACCAATAAAATATAAGTCCAATTCACACATAAAAGTTTGATATCATCTTTAATTCAAAATTTTATAAATTTATGGATTTTCATCATTCTATATATATGTTGTTTAATTTTTTCATTTTTTATTCAAAGTGAGATTTAGACTCATTTAAATTCCTAACTCTGATTAACATTTAAAAAAATATCAAACAATTTATTCATTCTCCATACAATCCAAATATAAAATAAAAAAATTTGGGTACAAACTCGTTATAATCCATTTTTTTTTCAAATAAGTTAAATCAATAAAAGCAAACAAATCAATCTTAATATTTTTGAACTAACATTACAAAAAAATATCTTATTAACAACCAATTTTAATGATTAAGAGTTGTTAGTTACTATCGTGACTAATTTAGACACTATTCTACAAATCAAAAAATGATTGTCTACTAAAATAATCACAATTATGAATAAAAAAGTATAATTGATCATTAATTAATTAAAAACTAATTTAGAAACCAATTCATTTGATAGCAAAACTTTGTTATTTAATGTTTAATGACGAATTCCTTATAGTAGCTAAATTTTAGAAATCAATTTAAAAAACAATTATAATTTTTTATTTGTAATAATAATTATTTTAGTAATCAATAATTTTTTATTTTGTAAATTAATACTTAAATTCAATATTTTCTTGTATTGTAAAGACGTTAACGATCAAAATAACATTGTTGACTTTATCACAATTTGTTATAAGCAGTTTTCTTAAAAGGTTAAACAAAGCGAATGAAAATAAGTTGAAAAAAGTCCTCAGGTACCATAAAATTAAGGGATAAACATCCCAAAAAAGTATTGTATATAGATATTTATATACAATATTTTTAAAGTTTGATATATAGATATTAAAATAAAACTAGAAATGAGTAATCATAATTCTTAATTTTGATTGGTATTTCTATTTCTAGTTATAACAATAACATTATATGCTTTATGCACTAAGTATGACCGTAACAATTGTACAACATATATGAGGATGGGCTAATTATAACTAAAGTACCATAATAATACACAAGTTCACACACACACGTGTGTGTGTGTGTGTGTGTGTGTGTGTGTGTGTGTGTGTGTGTGTGTGTGTGTGTGTGTGCGTGTGGGGGTGTGTGTGTGTGTGTGTGGGTGTGTGG
>Ga0214544_1004743_pt1 | contig 27025 bp, 12 predicted proteins | sample CNSS3metaG_FD_160074 | JGI IMG/M metagenome (GOLD analysis project Ga0214544, IMG submission 160074) | Root nodule microbial communities from cowpea collected in UCLA plant growth center, Los Angeles, California, USA - CNSS3 | ecosystem: Host-associated > Plants > Roots > Nodule | place: USA...
AAAAAAAAAACAAAAAAATATAAATAAAAAAAAATAAATATATATATATATATATATATATATATATATATATATATATATATATAAAGTATGAATGTTGACCAAGATATATGATCTCTAACCATTAGTTTTGAATTAGGAATGGTTTGACAAATAAGTTATAAAGTGATCGTTCATAATTATATTGGGTTAGGCCCAACATTTCCAACCCAATACCACTTAAGAGTCCAAAGTCAAGCTAGATACAAGAGAGCTTAGGAAGAAGATGTGACCCTCAATAACTAAAAACCAAAATTTTAAGTGATTACGACATGGTTCTAACCCACCTTAATTCGTTGGTTCTACATTTTGGATGGAAAAGGTATTTTTAGAAGAAGTAGAAAGAACTTGATGAAACAATACAATTACTTTCCCATCCATTGGTGGGCCCTGTTGTAGGGTTTCCTTAGGCCCACCTTCTTGGGCTCCTTTTGCATAAGAAAACGAAGAAGAGATTAATTATATTGTGGAGGGACAGAGTCCATTTACTTTTTAATATTCATGTTATGTAATTTAACTAATTACATTAATTTCAAGATACAATCGCCTCTTTCTCTTAGACTTCTTTACAATATATATATATATATATATATATATATATATATATATATATATATATATATATATATATATATATATATATATATATATCACAATTAAGTTTTGAATTGAGATCAAAATAACTAAATATTTAAATATGACAAATAACGCACTCTTATAGTAATTGGCTAGATTCACATTGAGTTAGAAGTCTCGAGATAGATAAATAAAGATGAATAAGATATATTTTTTAAAAGTCTCACTAATATATTACTTCAAAATTGTATTATAAAAGGGGTATTTTAATTGTTTAAATAATTTCATTATCAGTGAACCATGGTAATTGAATATAATTAAATTTTAGACAGATAAATAAATACATAAAAAAAGAGAGATGTAAATACGTGTATAACTTTATCATAAATTCAGAATGAGATTGATTATGATGAAAAAGAACTAAACGTATCGGTTTAACATGGTTCATAAAAAAAAATCTTATGATTATAGGAGTCTTTTCTACTTAACAAAACACGATATTTTTTTCAAATTGCATTTTTTAAATTCTGCTCTTTTATTTTATTTTTTTCAGTACGAGGAATAAAGAGAAGGAGAATCAAGTATAGGGAGAACTGTATGGGGAAAAATAGACGATAACCTACATTTATTCCCTCATTATAAATTTTGGGCGGAAAAGGGTATTGAATAACAATATATCCAAATAAATAACTAGTAAACAATATATAATCTAATATATGTTGACATAATACTTTATATTTCCAATCATACGACAAAATATTTGCACAAGGATAAAAATGTCTTTGTACAAAATTTAAGTGTCATTTTCTTTCCTTTCTTTTTTTCTTCTAAATTAGTATTTCTTTTCTTTCTTTTTAACATTTTTATTGTCCCTACTTCTCACATTGAAACATTACCTTCTATATTCTCATTTCTTCTTCTCTTTTCTACCATTTAATGCATGAGTTTATTTGTATAAAAAATGATATTGTTAGTCATAAAATCTCTTAAAATATCATTATTAAATAATCTCTAACTGATATCTTATAAGATTTTGAAAAATAGTTGAAAGCAGAGCGCCTCAACTATTTTGAACAACCTTTTTGATCCATTCAAAGTTATTGTATTTCTTTCATACACAGGGTCTCTTTGGAATCCCATTTTGATTTCAAAAACTACTCTAAAAGAAAATAAAGCACAAGCACTAGATTATTACACGATGCCGTTTAAGCCTGGAGATTGGTCCCCATCTGAACCTGTGGCACCTTGGCATTTCCATCGTTGGTGGTGGTGTTGGATTTGGCTCTGAAAGTGCCGAAAGAACCTTCCATGTCTTCAAGGGTTTTTCCCCGTGTCTCAGGAAGCACAGTGTAGAAGAATATCCACCCAATTGCAGCAATGGCAAAATAGAGGAAGAAAGCCCCACCAATGGTGATGGCTTTAGTGAGGGACAAGAAAGTCATTGAAATAACCCCACTTGTGGTTCGGTTCACCACCACACCCGCAGCCGCACCCTGCGCCCGCAACCTCAACGGAAAGATCTCGGAGCTGTACACCCACGTGATGGGTCCCGAACCGATGGAAAACGTCGCCACGTAGGTTAACACCATCGTTATACTCAATCCAATGGCCCACATCTGTTTACTCTTCGACTGATCAATGATCGTAAGGCTGATTGCAAGAGTCACAAGCGAGAGCACCATGCCCCCCACACTAGACAATAACAGGGGACGCCGACCCACCCGGTCCAACATGAAAGTAGCCACCAAGATGAACATCGTCTTCACGAATCCAACGGCCACCGTCGCAAGAAGCTTTTGGGTGTCGTCGTGAATCCCGGCCTTCTCGAAGATTGTGGGGCTGTATAAAACGACGGCGTCCACACCCGACGCTTGTTGGAAGAAGTGAATCCCCAGCGCCGCAATTACGATGTGACGAATCGCCGGCGTTGGATGGAGGAACAACTCTTTCCACACGCCCTCGCCGGAGCTTTTTTTCGTCACCTCAACGACGTCGTCGTTGCAACTCTCTGGGATCCCTGCGGCTTGTTTGATCTCGGCCAGCCTCAGTTGAGCTTCTTCCTTGCTGTCGGAGGTTTTGTTCAGCACTTTCGTTGCCTCTCCCAAACGCCCCCTCATCACCAGCCACCGTGGAGATTCCGGCATCGCCAACACTCCCAATGTCAGGAGTATCGAGGGAACCACACCGATTCCAAGCATCATTCGCCATCCCAACTTCAATGACAACTTTGAAAATGCAAAGTTGGATATGTATCCGAGCAATATCCCTCCATTGATAAAAACCTGCAAAATCACGTTTCAGTAAATAAATATAAAAAATTAAAAAAAAAAAACAGATTTTGATTCAGCAAATAAAGGTGACCGACCTCGGGAAAGGAAGTGAGGAAGCCACGGGTGGAGGCCGGAGAAACTTCGGCGGTGTAGACAGGGGCGATCATGAGGGCGTACCCGATGCCGATGCCGGCCACGAAACGGCCGAACATTAAAAAGGCATAATTGGGGGAGAAGCCCATCAGAATTGCTCCGGCGAAGAAGATGGTGCCGGCGAATACAATGGTGTATCGCCGCCCTATCCAGTCGGAGGTTCTGCCGGCCAAGCATGAGCCAATGAGAGAGTAGAGGTTGATGATTCCCATGAGTATCTCGATTTGCACGTCCGTTATCTTTAGGTCCCTCTTTATGTATATGGCTGCACCACTCATCACTCCGATATCTGTAACAATAACAGCATAGTCATTCATCGTAACTACAGCATTTACAAATTTCCAATTTTTTTGTATTGGGAGATTCCCTTTTGTTAAAGAATCTCGCAAAATCTCTCCCACCAAACTGTATTTGTTTTCTCAGCAAAAGTCTTCTTCCTTTTTCACTTTTCCCACTTAACTGGATAAGTTTTACAGTACAATTATAGTGTCGGCACACGTTACACCCGGTTTCCCTCCGAACAAACTATATTAATTTCTCCGATACAGTTAACAATTTGATGTTTCAGATGTGTTTGATAATAGAGAAAATAAGACTCACCATAGCCAAGTAAAATGGATGTCATGGAGGCTAAAATAGCGCAACCAAAAGCATACTTGTTTCTTTTGGGCTTCTTGGAAGGATTGAAATCCCCCACAGTTTTCCCAGCTTCAATTCCCTTTCCCTCAGTCATGTTGTTGACTCGGTTGAAGAGGGAAAATCTGAGAGGAAGAGAGAGAGATTATATAGAGAAAAGCGTGCTAAATTGGTAGCATGTATTTAATTTTTGGATGATTTAGATGGAAGCATGAGGAGGATAAGTGAAGAGAGAAACTAAGCAGTGGAGTGTAAGGTTGTGAGAGTGTGCTTAAATAGAAGAAATTGGCATGGAGATGCATTCGTCATGGTAGACTAAAGAGTCGCACATGCTGGGAAGTTGAATCCTCAAATCTCTCTTTTGACATAAAAAAAAAAATGATATTTTGAATTTTTTTTATAAATTGAGATGACATTTTTAAATAATTTTAAAATATAAAATGATAAAAATATTAAAAATATTTAAAAATATTATCTCAAATTATCAGAAAAAATTGTTTAAATTTATTCTGTAAATAATCATTTTTCTTGATCTAATTAACAAACAAATCGTTGCCACTGTGCCGTATATTTTATTTATTTCCTTTCTGAAAATATTTATGATATTGTATTTATTTCCTTTCTGAAAATGATTTATGTAAGCTCCATAAGTGTACACGGATAAGCTCTGTAAGCCTCAGTCACCACTAGTTTTTCTCTTAAATCTTAGTTTATGTATTATATATTGCATCATGTGAAGTGGTGAAACAGTAAAAGAAGTTGTTTTCAGGAAAATTATTTTTTAAAAGTTAAATTTTGATAACTTTTTTTACAATATAACATTTTTTAGATGGTTTCTTTTTTTTATCTTTTAAAATTATTTAAAATATTTTAATTTATATTATTAAAAAATTATTAAAATTTAATTGTCAAAATATTATTATTATGTCTTCGTAAGTTATGAGTACGAGGGGAAGTAACTATGGAAGTAAAAGCAGAAAAAATTTGAATGTTCCACTTCAATAGTATTTCTTTGCTACGACAATCAAAAGAAAATGAAATCAACAAATATTATATTTCTCTTTAGATTACTATATGTTGTAAAAGTTACTCCTTTTTATCACTATATTCCTTAAACTTCACGAACACCTCTTTGGTTAGACGAATCAGTTACACTGAGACATTAGAACTTATTTCAATTACCACTATCGTTTAAAATGTTCATTAATATAACTCATTTTACTAAAACCTACCTTTATAAACCCCAATCTACTGTCTCGACAAAGTTCAAATTATAATAGCGTGTTTTATTAACACAATAAACATATCCACTTGTACTTAATTTTTAAATATTTATAAATTATTTAAATTTTAAAAATAATAAAAAAGTTGACAAAATAAAAAATAGTAATATTTATAAATATAATTATAGGTAAAATAAATTGTAATTATTAAAATAAAAAATGTTGTAAATAATATTAATAGTTATTAAAGTAATAAAAAGTAAATAATTTTTTTTATAACAAGTAATTATTCAAATTAAAAAAATAGCAATTAAAATAATAAAATTAGAAATAACTTTTTTATTATGAATAATTATTTAAATTTATAAAATAGTAATTAAGAAGATAAAATTAAAAAAAGAAAAAGAAAAAACATAAAATTAATTTCTTTATATATAATTATAAATATTATCCATTTTTTAGTGTGTACTACTGAATACATTTTAGCAATCATTGAAAACTGATTTTCATTGTAGTTATTTATTACATTTTTTAATTAGAAAATAACTTATATTTAAAAAATATTAGTTCTATTTTGATACTATTTTAATTTTTTATGGTTTTTAATTTAATAATTATTAATTAGAATTATAAAATTATATTTGTAGGTAATTATAATATTTATTTTGTCTTTACAAATTATAAAATATTGCATTTGAATTCTTATGATTAAATTTATATTTTAAAATTATTTCGTATTTTATTTAAAAGTTAGAACATAAAAGAAATAATAAAATAGTTTTACGATTAAGTAAATTAATAATAATAATAATATAATAAGGAAGGAGAAAAAACAAATTAAAAAAAACAACTAAAAACATAAATAAAAGATAACTATTAAAAATAATAAAAATAGTATATTATATATATATATAAATTAAATAAAAGAATCTTTAAAAAAAAATCTAATCTTATCTTAAATATTAGAGATAAGATAAGATTAGAAAAGATAAAAAAAATATCCTTTCATCTAATGTATACAATCATAACTGTGTATTTCATTAACTTTATACTTATTTTAAATTAAATATTGTTTTACTTTCTCCTTTTTTTCTATTATTTAATATATTATAGTAATATATTGATTCATTCTTGTCTTACTTAATTAGTTTATAATTGTTTAACATATTTATTAATTATGAATATATCATTTGATATATCCTTAATTATTTACTGGTCTTATTTATTAATTTATATTTATGTTATTTAATTTATTTATATTTAGTATTCTCTATTCATTTATATTCATATCATTTAATATTTAGTTTATTTAGCTTTGTATGAATCTCTTTATTAATTTATAGTTATGCTATATAAATTATTTTTAATTACACGTTGACACCATTTAATCTTTGCTCAATTAGATACTGTCTTATCCTTTAATCTATATTGAGTTTATTTCGTATTTGTCTCTTTATTCATTTAAGTCATTTTATTCTTTTACATTTTTATTATTTATTAATAACATGATATATGCCGTCTCTTTTTCATTCATTTGTATTTTTGTTATTTTATTTGTTTTCACGTAGTCATTCAAATATAATTATTTATTTAAAGTCTCCGATTCTTATGTTATTAAGAGAAAGATATAAATAATAATACTTAAAAGCAAGTATATTTTTTAATTTGATAAATTTGGATAAAAGAGAATTATATGTATCCTTTATTATTAATGTGACACTTTTCCAAATTTATTTATATAGTTTGTTTAAATTATGTATATAAAATATTTGTAAGATAAACATGACATATCTTAGTGGTGGTGAAGTTATGTTATTTTTTAAAATATTTATGTTTGAAAATATCAAGTTATGTTATATTTGAAAATATTAAAGAGTATGGTATAGTTGAAAAAATAAATTAGGTCTTTTGTCAATGAGATGTGAACATTTATAACAATATATAAAGATAAAGATGATTCTTTTTTTTTGTCTATATTTCAAAATATCAAATTTACCCTTTAAATTATAATTATTTATTAAAATATCAATAATTTTTATAAATTTTTTTATAAAATTATCTATCTCTGCTTATTCTTTTTTTCTTTATTTATCAACTGTTATTCTCTCATTTTTTCTTATATATTTCACTTTATTTTTAATAAATATAATTTTATTTTATATATTAACTTAATAACATTACTACAATATTATCACCTACTAATATAATATCATGCATATTTAAAAAATACGTACATATGGGCTATCGCGTCTGTATTTATTTTAATTATAATAAATGTGTATCTATATTTTGATAAGTCATTCTTTGATACATACATTCCGAGATCAAAGACATATATCATGGTACTAAAGAATTACTTAACAAATGAGTTAACTTTTAAGTAATATTTTCTAAAATGTTTACTCATAAATCATTTAGTTTTAACATCTTAAACTTTGTTTTGACTTAGAATTTTCATTATTATTATTTTTTTCAATAAAAATATAAATATTGATATTCGTATGCATTTATAATATTATCGTCTAAACAAACAAATTTATTCCTAACTTATAATTAAATAATATTTATTTATATAATAATTATGTGTTAAAAAATTGACTTTTATCATGGCATTATATTGAAAGGCCTTAATTGAGTAAGTTATATTAATTAATATTTTTAAAGGATAGTTATAATTTGACCTATGTTTTGAAGTTTCGGTCTAACTTATTCACATTGTAAAACCAATAATTATTTGCATTGAAATATGCATATTTTTAATTATTGACAATATATTATCCATCTTAAGACATATTTATTATTTATGTAAAATATTTGTTTGAATAAACATCATAAACAAGAATTTATTCTTTTGGGAATAATTCAACCATTTATCTTAAAAGTATATTATATAAATGAATTAGTATTCACATATTAAATGTTTTTTTATTGTAAATACACTAAAAAAATATGATTTTTGTGTTAGTTTTTAGTCGTCAAAATAAATTTTTTAGTGGTTAAAATAATTGTCAAAATCACAAATATCAAAAACAATTTGTAACAAAAAAAATTTAACCGTTTGTTAAAAAAACAATTACTCTCTTTCACATTATAGGTATTTTTCTCTCTTTTAAACATTAAATTTTTTTGTTTTGCCACTTGGATACATTGCTTATTTTATTCGGGCCTTTTTGGGTGCTTATATATTATTTCAATACATGCTTCTTATAATTTCCTAATACTAGGATATTTACCAAATTGAGTTTTCGTATCTATAATGTAATCTATTTATAATGTAACCTATTTATGTGATTTTAAGATCTGGTATCATGCACGAAATTAGGATATACTATAATCACTCACCTCCTATATCGAGATTCACTAATGGTGACAAAAATTATATCAAAACTTACCCACTTAGGAAAAATCAAATCAAAGCAATAATGTCAAAAATCAAGAAAATAAAGAAAAATGACAAAAATTAGGAAAATGCTGACTCGTATTAAAACTAGTCTTATGTGAATCCTAAAGGGATAAGATAAGATAAGATAATTATAAATAAAAAGTAACTATTCATATAAGATAACAAATTCATTGTTTCATGAGTCAACCCTTTTCGTTGGAACAATTTCTTTTCAATTGGTAAACAATTTTGATAGCAATCGGCATGCATTTAAATATAAATGGAATGGGCATTAAATAATAAAGTTTTCACCTTGCATAACTTTTTTATTTGAGTTTTAATTAATTATTTTTTATCAATTTCTACAACGATCAATTCAAGTTAATTTATTAATTAAAATTTAAAGACATTAAATGAAATAAAAGGTATGGAAATTTACATCATTTTACTTATGTCTTGTTAAAAACTGATCAGGAATACCCTTTAATTAGAATATTTAAATATATCGCATTATGATGATTTATTTTCTAAATTTTGTTTAATCCAATTTTTTTCCTAAAAAAGATAAATTAATATAATTTTTTCATCAAATTTGTGATGATAATGTTACTCATGGTACTGTTTGAGTTATATATGTTTTTAATTTCTTAATTTTTAATAAAAATTAGAATGAATATTTTTTATATTTTGACTCAATTTAATATTTAATTTTAAAAATAAATTTATTTATTTTTAACTAAATTTTGATAATTTTTTTTTGACATTTTAATGCGTTGTATAATAATATTTGAGTTGTTTATTTGACACATCTTATTTTAATAAATTTATTTTGGCTAACGTGTGATTTGTTATTTATATTTATTCTATTGATTATTTTAAATTATTTCTAAAACTATGAATCAAACTAAAAATTATCATAATATTTCATTTCATTGAAAACTAATTCTTTATATTTTTAAAATCCATATAAAGTTTAATATATTTAAAAGTGTATGATATAACTACATTTTAATTTTAAAAGTTCATATTATAAGATTGTGTAAAGAATGGACAGATCAAAAATAGGTTATCTTTTTCTATAGTTAGTATTTAAAATAATTTACTTAACTAATTTTTAAATCTGTAATTCTTTTGAAGGAATTAGTTATTAAAAATATCTAAATATTGTAAAATAACATTAGAAAAGTAATAAAAGAAATAATAAATCTGTTAATTTACTGGTATTATGACTTCTATGGGTCAACAATGACGGTGAGATTCGTATATAAGATGGGCCCCACCGAAGACTTCGAAAGTCTACTTGTGAAGTATCAAACAACAACAAATTGCAACTTGCTTTGGTTACGGCGCTCCACTTAAAACTTCAATTATTGTTCTTTTCTTTTTTTTCTTTCTTTCTTGTGTACACAAAAGACGCACTTTGTTTGATTATTCATTTCTCTAATTCTATTTTAATTTGGGTATATAAAAGATAAAAATTAGTTTTATATAACTGAAATAATAAGTTATAATTTTAATATATAAAATACATTTTTACGGCTTTAAGACATGAAGAAAACTTCCAATTCTTTCTTAAATTGAAAAAATCTTGATATATAAATTATAGAAAAAATAGTATTACTTATTGTTTTTTACATACCTTCCAAGTATGGTATGTCCCAAGCATAATAGAAGTTTTCAAAATAGTGAATTATTAGTCAACAGAAAAAATAAAGTATAATAATAATAATACCATTACCAACTTATACTTATCAATAAATAATTGTTTTTTATTCAATATTACAAACATGAACTTTATGAATTTGTACAAATTTGACTGCTTTTAACTCCAGTAATGAGCGTCTTATCATTGAAACAGCATCATAACATTTAAATAAATAAAAAAACATTGAAAATTCGCAATAAAGATACATTTATAATTAGATTTTAATTTATTTTGTCAACATTATCCTAAAAGTGATGATTGAAATTTGCAAAATGATCCGGAATAATTTGATGTCATGGATCACATGGTAAGTCACTCAAGTCAAAACATTTGAAAGAAGGTCCAAAGTGATCTCAGATTTGTATAAGTTGAAGAATAATAGGTTTCCTTGGTCTTTGAGCATGCATATCTTTTAACAATTATATAATGGTCCACATTTATATATTATTTACCCTTATCTTTATCTCCACGGCCACCTCAATACCCATTTTAATAAAATTGTGGGTCGGGATCAAACTACTTTTTGGTTTAGGAAGTAACCTATAAATAAATAGAAAAAAATATTAAGATTTTTCGTAAACTATGTTAAAAATTAATTTTATATTTAATTCAATATTTCTTAATGATTTAATATCAAATAGAACGATAAGTTTAATAAATAATATTATAATTAAAAAATAAATTTTAAATCTAAATTAATAATTTTATAAGATATATACTGTAAATTGATTTTATCAGTGTTAGACAAATTTTCTCTGGATATTTGTAGTTATATTATTGACAATGTAGATTTACAATATTTATACTGAAAATATCTTCGAAACAATAACTAATTATACCTAAGAAACAAAACTATCTAACAAACTTTACACTATTATATGATTTTTGTGAACATTAATGTTACATAGCAAGTGTGCCCTTGTTAATATTTATAGGCACAACATGTTAATCATTAACTGGTTATCATTTACCAACCAACCAGACACGTATCAATGCCAACACAGCGGGAAGGAAGAACAATCAATAAATATGTTGTTGAATAATAAAAGAATGTTAGACATCTTTTCAGGATTTTAGCTGTTCTTGGATAATTCAAACAATAAATATTACAAATAATTGAAGAAGAAGAATAATAAGAATAAAAAAAATAATATAACATACAAAAATAATATAGTTTAATTGAGATGCTACTGAATTATAATATAGATATATTTGCTAAAAATAAGTTTTTTACTTTAAATATTGTTTAAATAATGTTTTGATGATCTTAATAATCTCACATTTTTTTAGGAGTTGAGGTTAATGCAAGGTTAAATATTTTTCTTTCCCTCGTGATGTTTTAACGAAGCTTTATGCATATATATATATATATATATATATATATATATATATATATATATATATATAATAAATTTAATTAATTTCGTAAATTATATTGTATAAAGTGACCAATTTAGATATTAATTTATAAAAATAAAAAATATTGGTTACTAATCTAATTGGTTGTTAAATTTATCACTAATTAATTAGAGACTAATTTAGAAACCAATTCTTTTGTTAACAAAAATCTTGGTAGTTAATGTTTAGTGAGTAATTTTCTTTAGTAGCTAAATTTTAGAAACCAATTATATTTTTTTATTCATAATAGTGACTATTTTAATAATCAATAGTTTTTTATTTATAAATTGGTATCTAAATTGATTAGTGACTAACAACTTTGAATCACTAAAATTGATTATTAATGAAATATTTTCTTGTAATAATGTAATAACATGTGATATGTGTCTTTTATAATTATAATAAGATAAAACCTAGATAATTATAAAATGATGATAGACACTTATTTCAAAGAAATATAATCAATTACATCATACTAAATGATCCAATACATTTAATAATTTTATACTTTAAGAAAATTTTACAGAAATGTTTTTTTTTTTTTTTAATTAGACAAATATTTGGAATCTCAAATGTATGATATACTATACTATTTCAATACAGTTGAGGTTAAAACATTAAATAATTCGATAAACTAAAAGGTAGACAATCTTAAACAAGCTAAAAAACCAACATGGTTTTTGTAATGTTTTGGTTTTTTCTTCATTAATTATATTATAAGTATGGTGCAATCCTTTGAAGCCTGAACCATATGTTTATGTTGCATACACACAATACAATAGAGGTTTTTATTTTTGTCAACATTCATACGTTTTTACGAACTAACATGAATTACTTATCATAAAATCTTAAGCCGCCAAACATCACACTGTACATAGATTCCTAATTAATTCCTAATACTTTAGACAAATCAACAGCTCAAATATTCAAAGCCAAACTAATATGAATTTTATACGTATTAAACAATGACGATAGATTCTTTGACTCATCCTAGTTTATGTTCCACGAATGGTTAATATATTCCCATTATGATATTACTAATTATTGCTATTTTTTTTTTCTCCTCTTTAACTTGTACTCTATTACACGTCTCAAATATCTCTTTCGTCTAAGCATAGCCTATTCATTTAGTCAAAATTGTCTAATAATGAATACATATAAAATGTAACAATTGATGTGCTTTTCATATATAAATAAAATAACTATAGGTGTAAAATCAAATACGAACTTTTTACTATTAAAATGACGAAAAACAACGAAGAATGTAAGAAATAGGAAAGTTAATGGTAATGACAGTTTAATTTTTAAATACCAGTTTTCTCTTTATTCCTTTCAAGGTGACTCGTGAGGATGGGTATATACTTTGTAATTATGTAAGTTAAAAATGTGTTAGCTTTATATCTCCATAAGATTATGTTGATAAATGAACATGTAACTGTGGTGCAATTGTCCTTTTAATCAATAACTTTAATTTGCTTTGTGTCGGATCTTTCGAGTATCAAGACTTTCGGTACAGAGTCTGGTTTAAGTTGGTAACCACACGAACTTGATTCTGATATCACTTGTTAAGTCTATAAAAAAAGTTTTATTGAAAAGATACAATATCAATGAATCTGAATTTAACCACATAAGACATTGACATCATTCTCAACACAAAACTTTAACACAATAAATTTATGAATCTTTTATTTTTATATAGTGTTCTACTTTCTTATTTTTAATCAACGTAGGACTTAGACTCATACTTGAATACCTAACACTGTGGTTCCTTTTATGGTACATACTAAACTTATTTCTCAATTTAATTTTAAACTTAAAAATACTAATATATGTTATTATATTACTAAAATGAATTCTCCATTTTTTGTTTGTTTGAAAAAGTGTCAAAAAGTATAATTTTTTAAAGTAAAACACTGAACATTTCAGCCATGTGTGGTACGCATATATTTTCTTGTGTGGTCTTTTCAAAGTTTTAAATTTTCATCGTAGTCGCTATCGCATGTGAATACATCCAAGACCACATTTATAGGAAAAAAGAAAAGTTGTAAAACGATGAACTGCACTGCAATTATGTCTGTATTGCAATGCTTATAAAAAGTAAGACTTCCAAAACTTGATTTTTCCACACTGTGCGTTTTCTTCACCTTGGCAATATTTTATGCTTTCCATTTTTTTCCTTTTAAAATAAATAAGCTTAACAATCATTATCTTTAATTACTTCAAGATCGACCATCTTGTCAGACATGCAAAATCGAATGTTTTTGTGTTAATGGGTGAATCAAACACAGTTAAAAACAAAAATAAACACGATTTTGTAAAGTTAAACTAAATCTAAATTCATATATATATATATATATATATATATATATATATATATATATATATATATATATATTGAAATATTATCATAGCATATTTTAATCTGTCAAACAGATCATCCATTATATTATACGGGCACCAACTTCAATAAGGAGTGGTTATCAGTATTTTTCTCTCCTTGAATTGAAAGTATAAAATTGCTTAATTTTTTAACGATGAGCACTAATTGTACCAACTCAATGATTCCAGCTGAACGTGCAACTTTTTCTTCACAGATGACGGAGAGAAAAATCATTAAACTAAGTTGGTGTTCCAAACCTATGTGAAGTCCCACGTCATTTTCTAGGTATATATATATATATATCATATCATTTAAAAACAATACTAATTTAAAATATATAAATCGTAAACTTAAAACCTATTTCTTAATAAAACTACATATATAATCAGGTTTTTTCTGGCACAAGGCTGCAAAACCTTATGTTGGTGTTGATTGATGATTTTCTATTTCTGCTGTGTGGTGTTACCTATGCTGACAAAACAGACACGCACGCATGTACAGAAGATGCAATTAAAAAGGTTTTGGATATGGCTGGTCCATCAACAATGACACAAATCCTTAGCAAGTTCCTTTCATTTGTGTATTTCTTATTCCGAAATGATTTAAAAATAGAAAGAGCATGGAGAAAGAGAACAGCGTGACACATAGGTTAGTGAATAATTTGAGATGAAAATGAAGTTTGGGGTGAAAACAGAAAGGTTTTCCCAGAAATGTGTAACATGGGTTGCAAGGTTCCCGCGGTGGCTAGCAATGAGCATCTCTCATAATGCATTTAGTTATGAATTGTCGTTGTTTTCAGAATCCTTATCGTGGATCCAGGTTGGTCTACTCTTCAGCTTTATGTTGGAATGGTGGAGTGAACTATTCGCTAAGCTATCAAAATGGATTAAAATTCGCGAGTCAACCTGGCTCATCACGGAATGGATCGAGTTGGATTGAAATTTTTTACAAATTTCAATACAGGTTAATTTTTGACCCGGCTCACCTAGAATCCGGCTCACCTAGAATCCGGCTCATCTGAATTGAATTTGTGGCGAGCCGGTTTGGCTCACCAACCCGCAAATAAAGAGTCACACAAGTATTTTTTTTGTTAAGTTGGATTTTGCATTTAGGTCATGTTAGGTTATTTTTTTTAATCAACACATAGATAATTTGTATTTTTGTGATTTTTGTTTGTATTTGGATTGTATAAAAGTTTATTTAGATTTTAATTAGAATTATAATCTAGTTTTGACTAAAAAAAATAAAAAAAATTGTATTTTTTTATTAAGTGAGCCCGTGGGACAACCCGTTTAACCCACCAACCCGCGGTGGGCCGGGTCGGGTTAGAATTTTTTTGACTTGCTAATTAGTGAACTGGGTTGGGTTGGCTCACTAAGTGATCAACCCGTGGTAGGTCGAACCAGATTACACATTTTGACAGCTCTATTATTCTCCCGGAGAGTGTAACTAAAAAAAAATTAATTACTCATTTTGTTTATCGTGTTTTTTGGTCAAAAAATGTTGTTCAATTCTTTATTCCATTTAATTTGGTATTGATTTGTGAAAATCGATACTATTTCATCTTGATTTGTGAAAAATTAATGCAATTTGATATTTTTGTTAAATTTTTTGATACAAACTAATTTTTTTTTATTATAACTGAAGTTGTTAATTAAAATGGTTTATAATTATTTTAAAAAATTTACAAAAATAACTAAATTATCATTTCTTTTAAAAAAAAATTAGGTCCAAATTTCGTTGATTTTCACTCTAGAACTCAATGATCCAAAAACGTAATTAAAGAAAACAATGTAATGGGTTGTATTTGATGCATGAATCGAATCGTACCAAACATCAATAATGTCAACCCTAGACAATGATGTCAACCCTAGACGAGGTATGGTTGTTCAGAAGTCATCATGGATGATACATTGTTACCATGCCCCGTTTCAGAAATTGTACACATTCTGTTTGCAGAGGAAAAATCGTGAATACAGATATTGGTTTCATAAGGATTATGAAGTGTAGAAAAAACAAAGTGAAGCCAAATGTTTGAGTTTGCATGTCACACAATGGTCTTTCGAGAAGCAGAGAGAGAAAGTGTGGAGGTTATTGAAGGCATCATCATGAAGAACTTTGAACTAGTGTCAGACCTTAAATCCAAAATTTTGTAGACTATTTTCAGTGCTTTTGGAGCGGAGAGAATAATCATATATGCAGACAAGAAGAAATGTGGAAACTAATTATTAAAATTGACAACATGAAAGCATAGATCGCTATCCTATGAAATTAATATTAGAAATTCAAGTGTCAGTTTAAATTTTATAAATTTTATATTGATTAAAAATAAAAAAATAAAATATTATATAATAATAAAAACTGATAAGCTCATTACATTAAGATTTTGAATTAAAGATGATATTAATGTTTTATATAATTGAATTCAGATCTCCTTAACATTTTATTGAATGGATATTTTTTAAGGTCTCGTGTAAAGTAATATGAAAATAAAAATATGATAAAAAAAGAAATTGTTTTGAGAGTTGTGATCTCAACTCAATAGTAAAGATTTTATAACAATTTTGTCTAAACAAATTATATTAAAAGATTTAAAAATTTTATTAGAAAAACTATATAAGAAAGTTTATGATATTTATCTATGAAAATGTTTATTTGTGTCATAGAAATTATATTTATAATTTTTGCTACAAAAATTATATAAAAGATTACAGTTTTTATTAAAGAAATTATATATATGATTTATTTGTTTAAAATATTCTTGAATTTTACATTTTTAGTTTGGAATTAAGTCTTAAATTTAATTAGGTACATGATGAACGAATATATTATATGTTAATAATTTTAAAATAGGTTATGATAGTGTGGTTGTAGACTTTTTAGTCCATTCCTATGCATACACCTGTGATGACTTAAGGCGTCTACTAATAAAGGAAATAGAGAATCTCTAAGGTAATCAATTAATATGAAAATTCTAATGATGTCACTTGTTAAGTAAATATATCCATCCACAGATAAATGATAATCAATGGAGATAATGACATAATATGATGGATCCCAATAATCACACTTATAATTTGGTAAAGATTTCCTCATATAAATGCTAATTAATGAGTTAACCTAGACTATTAAAAAAATATTATTCCTGCTGCTACTTATGGAATGAATAATTGAATTTATAAATTAAAGACAGAAATCAATGATAATTGGATATAAATCATGATCAGTAAAAACAAAAACCTTAAAAATCTATTCCAATCCATAATTCAACATTTAGAGTTATTTCTATAGTATATCTTCAAAATACTATGATGATCACTAATTTTAAAATATATTAAAAAAATTGGACTCAAAATAACTTTTAAGATTATTTCGAATTTAGTTATATTTGCTAATTTGTTTTTACTGTCAATCCACGTGCTACGTGAGTTTTTATAAAAGTGACATTTTTATGATAAAAGTTGGAAAATCCAATAAAACACATATCATGCTATTGTCTTCAATGTCAGTGACTCAACGGAACATCACTGCAACATGAACAAATCACGACAAAGAACAAGTTGAGCACAAACAACTTGTTTTTTTTAGTAAATTCATTAATAATATTTGCAGGTTGTATGTGACACACATTCAACAAGTTCCAGAGTTTACGTGAAATACCCTACTTTGACCGATTTTAAAATCTATATTTAGAAAGAAAAACAAAAACAAAAACATTAACATATGACGAACATTATTTTTACTGTCGTGTTAAGTGATCAACCATAGGAACAATCTAACTTTAGGTTTAGATAGTCACCACCAAAAACAACATATACACAAATAGTAAACATCATATACTATTTTACTCTCACAGGTCATTATCAAGAGAAATAAGTACTGACTCGTTTTCCGAATAAGTGACTAAAATTGAAAATACTTAAAATAATAAAATATAATTAAAAAAATTTGAAAAAAAATTCCAAATTCCATCTATAATGCTAAAAAATTTGTGTTAATTAATGAAAAGGTGGATATTAATTAGTCAACATGATCTGCACATGTTTTGAAATTTGTAAAAAAGTGACATTTAAGCAACATAGGGTCCCCTCTCATTGATTGTTCATTGAAACCGACCCATCAACCAGCAATTAGTAGATGTATTATTGTACGTATTTTTTGACAATTCTAGAGATAAATATACACACTCACTCACATGCATTATTATAGGTTCAAAGCAAATTTATAACTAATGATATACATGTACAATATTCTTGATTGGAATTATTTTTAATGGGACGTGACCAAAACTTGGCTTGCCTTTAATTTTTTAATTTTGAGGTTTTTTTTTTAAAGACATTTATCATTTTGAACAATAATCGCGTTTCTGAAGTATTGTTTATTTTGAAACAGTGTGAAATTCGGTCATGATTTTGTCCTAACAAAACGCTTCAAAGGGTAAAGAAAGATAAAAGTATATATATTGTGTTTGACTTTGACTCCTAAACAATGTGATACTTATTGGATGTATCGGAACACTAATAATAATTATCAAACAAACTTAGATCGGATCCGAACATACAAGAAAAATAAAACATCTATTATTAAAATCAAGGTTATCTTTTAGATCAGAGTATTCAAATTTTGATACATTCCATATAAAATATCATCTTCTTAGACATTGTTATCGCTTTAATTTAATTTTCATCACATGGTAAAGAATAGTAACAAAGCCACGCGTATTACTCAAGAAACTAGTTAATGTGTTTACTACTTTTTAGTGTTAGTTTGTATAAAATAAGAGCTCATCACTGACCTAACCTTTGACCATTAATGTTTTTAATTTCTTCAGTAACTGTGCTGTAGTATAAATTAACAGCAATGATTAAGAAAATGAAGAATAATTGAATAAACTAACTAAATTAACAACGGCTACTTCAAAGCTAGTCTAAAACGAGTCACTTAACTTAAGCTAGTAATTAATTATGACCAGCTTGTACTAATAAATAACATAAAATTTGTCACAAGAATCAAGATCTCAACTAGTATATCTCGTTGTTTTCTTCTTTCAGCGAAACAATGCATAACATCAATGCCACGATAGGGACAACAAAACTTAAAAACAGTCACGTCAACTTGCTTATTTTAGATACTTCAAGTTAAAAAAATTGATACGGAATGTATAAAAAAACTGAATTATTCAAAAGATAATTAACTAAATTGTTTATCATATTAAAAAACATGTTCTGAGATGAAACGTTAAGTGATAATAATAATTTAAATAATTCACATCCTTAAAGCCGTTTAGAAGAAGGTTAAAGTAGTTTATTTTATTCATTTCGATCTGATTAGTTTAATTGTTCCAAATGGGTACGTAGGATAAAACACTTTTAGCATTTAATTAAATTTTATAAAAGTTGAATTTGGTTTATGCATTTTAATCATCGATCTTAATCTTTCAAATACTATAGTCAACACATTGAATGCTTTGAAATATCTGGCAAAATTGAAGATTCCAACACGAGTGGCACCACAAAATTGGAAGAGGCTTAAACAATTAAAATAATAAGTTGTTTAATTAATTGATTAGAGTCAAGAAAGTGATTATAAATAAGAAGAACGATCGAAAATGAACAAGTTCCTCAAAAATCTGTATGGTTGTTCCACAACACACTTGTCGATCTTCAATACCTTAAGAACTCATGCTGAGGCATGCGCATGTGAAGATTAACTTTTTTTTTTTTTTTTGAATGGGGTTTATTAATATATCACCATCAACCATATAGGTGTTATCGCCATTGGAAACCCAAACTAAGTTCCAAAACTTTGGTAGGGACATGCTGATACAACAGTACCTTTCCTCTGTTTACTATTCTCAACAACAATAACGTGACATGATTACCAAATAATTTGTCTTTTTTAAATATGTAATGAGAAATTTATTTTTTATTTATGTTAAAAAAAAGTATATTTAAGTAACTTAATCTTACTAAGTTTAACTTATTTTATCAGTAATTGACGTAAGATTAGACATTAATGAATAAGTGACACAATAAACTCAACAAATAATAAATTTTAATAAATAACTTAATAAATCAAACAAACAACAAATTTTATTATGATAGACTTTAAAAAATAAACTTTAAATCTCACTTAACCTTATAAAATTGATCGATAAAATAAGTTACATCTATTTACGTTGTCGTTATTGAACCGGAGAAAGAAAATATAAAAAGCAAACACTTGGATCCTCTATTTGTTTGGGGGACCAAAGGCCCAATAGTCCAATTCACGTAACAGTGATGTGAGTAATCAATTTGAGTCCAACTTCTATTGATCTTGTGGTGTGGCTTTCTTCGCCTTTTGTTTCGTACGGTTAAACCTATGTTCATGTTTGCTTTTCCCTGTGGAAAAAAAATGTGGCAGAAAAAGCATTGGACATCATAGTGAAGATGTTGGAAAAGAAGGAAGGAGTGGTCTTAAATATATGTAATTGAAAATAAAATAAAATTAGTTTTATCGAATTTATCATAAATTATATTATTTATTATCCTATCATTCGTTAATATTTAATTTTATACACCTCATTTCAGTTAATAAGATTTATCATTATATTAACGTAATCATGATTTACATGAAGAAGGTTGTGGCTTTGCACTGTTAGCAATTTTAAAGTTGTGGATATCATTTGTTTTTGCTTTTCCATCTTGTCATAATCTTTCTGAGTGATATTTGATAAATCGCCCACTAACGAAGAACCAAACAAACCTTTCATAATCGTAGAAAAATGTCGAAGACATTAATTAAGGACAATTTTTAATTCTTTCATTTTTTTTAAAATCTTTTTAATGTCATGTAGAAGATTAATTTATAAAGTTTGTCCTTTTTTTTACGATAACGTGTATATTCTAGAAAGAAAATCATATTTATGTAATTATGATAACGAATAATTTTTTTGATGAAGTAAATTTTTGTTCTGATTTTGAATTGTATAATTTAAAAAAAAAAACTTTAAGTAATCTGGAAGCCAAATTTTTTTAGAAAGATTTTAAATTAAATAATCTGAAAGTTAAAAATGACTTTCAAATTATGTGATTTAGAAGCCAAATGACTTTTGGGTTTTATAATTTAAAAGCCATTTTTTAGGAAAAAATTAGTTTCAAATTTTATAATTTGGAAATCATTTCTAACTTTCGAATTAAACAATCCAAAAAAAAAAATCATTTTTCATAATTTGAAAATTTTTTAGATTGCATAATCTGAAAATATTTTTTTAATTACACAATTCAAAAAGGGGTAAAATGAAAAGTCTATTACCTAAGGGGTGCAAGAATTAACTTATGGAGGTGCAGAAAGAAACTGTATCTCCAATCATTAACCAATCCTCACAAGCCCGTTTTGGAATGATCCACAGCTGGAGGTTTAATATTTCTTTGGATTGCGCTTTTTTCATCCCACATCTCCATCATTAATAAAATAATCATTTTAGAAAAGTTACTACCGGTTACCTTTGTTAAACAAGTATTTTAGAGTTTTCAGAAAAACTTTTTTAGATTAGGATTTCTAAAACAAATTTTCTAGAAAAAGTTTCTTGGAACATATGAATTGCATTATAGATCAAGTTTTCTAAAATATAAATTCTGAAAGAAGTCCTTTTAAAACTTATATGATACTTGTGGAACGAGAGTTTTAGAACACGTTTCCAAAATAAACTTTTCAAAATATATCAAATGCGTTCTAAAATATGATTTTCAAAATAAGATTTCTGAAATAAACTTTTTGAAACACATAAAATATATTTTAAAATAAGCTTTTTAAGTCAACGAACGAAGATGAAAAATAAGTGTACTTGATAGCATAGCAGGGTTGCGTGTTACAACCAATAGGGTATTTTAGTCATTTCCATAGGATCGGGTAGCGATCACGGAAGTGCAGAAAGAAAAAATTTGTTTAAGCTTAGTTCGCATATCTGTATTCCATAACAGACTTTGGTTCTTCATCATCTTCTCATCTATCTTCGGCTCTTTCTTCCTGCACCCATCAAATTTTCTTCTGTTTTGGTAGTGCTGGATTTGACCCAAAATTTACCAAAACACATGTGCATTTCTTCAAGCGTTTTACCTCGTGTTTCGGGAAGTACGGTGTAAATGAAGACCCAACCACATGCAGCAATACCAGAATAAAGATAGAAAGCCCCACCAATGGTAATCGCTTTAGATAAAGACAAGAAAGTGATCGAGAGAACCCCGCTTGTGGTTCTGTTCACCACAACTCCGACGGCCATACCCTGTGCCCGCAACCGCAACGGAAATATTTCAGAGCTGTAGACCCAGGTCACGGGTCCCGCACCAATGGAGAAGAAGGCAACATAGGATAACACCATGGTTATGCTCAATCCAATGACCCATATCAGCTTTCTGTGTGAATGATGAATCACAGTGAGAGAGATAGCAAGTGTGAGAAGCGAGAGCAGCATGCCTCCGAAACTAGACAGCAGCAATGGCCGCCGTCCGACACGGTCCAGCATGAAGGTAGCAACCAAGATGAACATGGTCTTCACAAATCCGACACCCACTGTCGCAAGAAGCTTATACGTGTCACTGGTGATCCCAGCCTTCTCGAAGATCGTGGGGCTGTACAAAACGACGGCGTCTACGCCCGACGCTTGTTGGAAGAAGTGAATCCCTAGGGTAGCCATTAACATGTGACGTATTGCAGGTGCTGAAGAAAAGAACAACTCTTTCCACACACCCTCACCTGTGTTTCTCTTGCTCACCTCGACCACCTCGTTGTCTTCGTTCTCCGGGATTCCCGCGGCTTCTTTGATGTCGGCTAGTCTCTGTCCAGCTTCTTCCTTCGTGTCGGAGGTTTTGTTAAGCACTTTTTTCGCCTCTCCCAAACGACCCCTCATCACAAGCCACCGTGGAGACTCAGGCATCGCCAACACCCCCACCGTTAAAACCATCGAAGGAATTGCGCCGATTCCAAGCATCATTCGCCAACCTAACTCCAGTCTCATCTTTGAAAATGCGTAGTTGGATATGTACCCGAGCAATATCCCCACATTGATAAACACCTGCATTTTGCATGGATTGGATTAGCGTGTTTCACTTCACATGCATACGTAATTTCTTTGCTGAAGAAAAAAATATATATAAAGCAACAAACGAACAAACAAACATCAGTGAAGGAAGTGAGGAAGCCACGAGAAGAGGGTGGGGCAAGTTCGGCTGTGTAAACGGGAGCAACCATGAGAGCGTAGCCCATGCCGACGCCGGCGACGAAACGACCAAACATGAGAAAGGCGTAGTTGGGAGAGAAGCCCATGAGAATGGCTCCGACGAAGAAAATTGCGCCGGCGAGAACAATAGTGTAGCGACGACCTATCCAGTCGGAGGTTCTTCCGGCGAGGCAGGAGCCGATTAAAGAGTAGAGGTTGAAGATTCCGACGAGGATCTCGATTTTCACATCCGACACTTTCATGTCTCTTTTTATGTATATGGCTGCTCCACTCATCACACCGATATCTATAACATCAGAGTGTATAAATTTGTGTAATGATTGAGTATTATATTGTGTTGAAATAGAAATGGATGTGACTGACCATAGCCAAGCAAGATCGAAGTGGTGGAGGCCAAGATAGCACAGGCCAAAGCATAGTTGTTGAGTTTGAACTTCTTTGGAGTTTGATGAGGTTCTTCACTTTCTACTACCTTTGATTCACTCATCGTCTTCACTTAAGCAATGTGGGACAGAGAAGCGTGTTAAAATGGTTTTTTGGGCGATATTGTTGATAATTATGTTAAGAGATTAGGAGAATGATGAAGGGTATTGTGCTTATATAAACCAAAGCCGGCCAGAAGCGGGTGGCGGCTAAGAAAATTAAATTCTTCAAATAATTATGTTTAAGGAAAATGATTTTTTCAAATTTATGTAATATTTTTTAAATATTTTTTTACTTTTTTTATTTTCTTATTTTTAATATTCTAAAACTATTTAAGAGACTGTATTATTAAAAGAATTATCAAAATTTAATAATCAAAATAAATATTATTGTCCTGTTTAAATATTCCTTTGTACTGTTTTTTTAAAAAAACATGAAAAATATCTGATTCCATATTTTTTTTATACTTATTGTTAGGTTGGTAACTTATTTTTATACATACTTTTCTATGATTATTTTACGGTTATCCAAATGTTATGTGATATATTTTTGTATTTATAAAATTATAAATTTATATTGATATTTAATATTGAAAAATGTGCATTTTTTATATTGAATAGTTGATTATACCTTTTTTTATGATGTGATTTTTATTTTTTTCAAAATAATTATTTAATTAATATTTAAAAAAGTAAAAATCATTTATATGTTTGTATGGATGAATATGTCTTTTCACGAAAACATAGAAATGAAACAAAAATATTATATCTTTAAATGTAAGAATATAAGAAAAATATAAGCGTAAGTCTATGTTACATATTATGTAGAATAAAAAAAGCTTAGCAATATATAAGGTCAAATAAGTTTATTGTTTTGAGTTTTTGAGTTAAAAATAATAATAATCTCTTATGTGGATAAATTTTCCTCTCAGTCTCTCAACAAATTTTCCTCTCTATATATAAACCCATCAAATAAGAATAAATATAATATTTATTTTGGAATAGAACTTGATCAATATTGTCATTCATAAATGTGTGATAGTTGATAGTAAATTATGGAAGAGCTCTAGTGGGTTTTATAGTGACACATAACCATCATCATGTATAAAAAATAGAATCGTATAAATTATATTAAACTTAAACCACAAATATAATTGTTTGAGTCGTTACTTGTGATCCAACTCTCCCTAAAAGTATTAACATAATTATATTTTTACGACCTTTAATTAAATTAAATCATTCTATATCAATTTATTTAAGTTTAGAATTTTTTATTTTCTAAATATAATAATTATACATTCAATATATGTTGGTATAATGATTGAATATTATTATGTCTTATTAACTATATAGTAGAAATGTTAAAACTCATGGTATGATTATATAATCACGAGCAGCCAGCTTGTAACATTTTTAACAAAACTACTTTTAAAATTTTGAACAATTAAAATTAAAATTATTAAAGTGCGAATTCTATAAAAAAACATATTAAAAATAAATCATAACAAAATTGAAAAAGTAATGCGACAAAATAATATTTATATAAAGTGAAATATAAGATTATGTATTTCGTTTATGATAAACTTATTTTCTAATTTGTTATCGCAGCCACGTGACGACACCAGATCTTCAATACAATATTTTTATCTTTTATGTTATTACAATTCCTTTTAGTTCATGTTATAAAAACTTCACTTTAATCTTTCTATTTTAGTCAATTGTTCCATAAAAACAGTGATTAATTTATACGCACTCATTAAAAATCGATGTTTCTCTGCAGAAGTGTTAAATATTAGTTGGTTATCGTTTCACAATCACATCCCTGTGAAACAGACACGTACAAATACATTATTCGTAAAGTTTATTTTAGGATACATTTCTTTGTTTTGTTGAAAAGAATAAATCTTGAATAATGAATAACTGTTTGGCATATGTATCTGAATTATTGCAAGATTCAATCCATGAAGCACGCTGTTAAATGTAAGAAGACAATTTAAGGTTTTTGTTTATGTTTTTTAGGGTCAATAACATTGATTTTATGAATTACTTATACTAAACATGCCATCAAATACCAAAGACCTTTGAGACTAAGATGTTTACCCTAAATTGCATATTGGTTTAAGTATTTCTCTCTCTTTCGTTATATCATAGTAATAATTATTTAAGAAAAAGCTAAATATCACAAAGATTAGGATTAAGGAAAGAGAGTAGTTATTGTTATTGAACAAATTAATTTGATTAGTGAAACATTTAGCAAATATTTGTCTTGTGAGTTTGTTACAAGTCCAAATTAAACCTTTCATCAAAATTTCTTCGTGACATTTGACGACACTTGTAAATAATATTGTAATTTTAGCAATTAATATTTTATGACGTGAAATATCAAATCAAGTTACAAGCGCATAGTATATCAAGAAAAAAAAATCACAACAATTATTTAATGACAATTAAATAATATTACTATGTTTTTTTACAACACATAGAAACCAATTTCTCATGTCTTTGATTTAAATATACTCGCATTTTCTAAAACAAAAAATTTCAATCAAACCTTATAATATTCTACTTTAAGAATATAAGAAGAATATGAATAATTAAATACAAAATATTATAGAGTTTAAGTCCATTATATAGCTATTAATGTAGAACAAAATATATTTTTATCAACTCATAAATCACATAAAATCTCTTTTAATTCCCTACAAGACTTGGACAAGACGCGTATAAGAAAAATAAATTAACTTTAATAAATCTTCAATTATGTAAGACTTGAGAGAGAAGAAGAAAAATAGAATGGTAATATTCTGAGGTGATTGTATATTCAAGAGAAAGGAGAAGAACCCTATATAAAGGGTTGTAAGTTTTATACAACTAATAACAGAAAACTAAACTAACTATAACAGAACTAACAAAAGCTACTTAACATCCCCCCGGAAACTCATGGTGGATAGACAGTAACCACTGTGAGTTTCTGACGAAAGTCATGAAAAGCAGATCCAGAAATGGGTTTAGTAAAAGCGTCAGCAATTTGGAACCGCGCTGGGATATGACGAACAAAGACTTGTTTGTGTTTCACTTTATCAAGTATGAAATGAAGATCTAATTCAAAGTGCTTTGTTCGTGAGTGCATTATTGGATTGGCTGTGAGGAGAACAGCTCCAAGGTTATCACAGTGTATGATCGGAGTGGGAACAACAACATGAAGTTCATGTAACAGGGACTGTATCCATGAGATATCGGTCATTGCGGATGCAAGGCTTCGATATTCTGCTTCGGTCGAGCTGCGAGAGACCACTTTTTGCTTCTTGGATGACCACGAGACAATGTTGTTGCCGAAATAAACACAGTAACCTGATGTTGACTTACGGTCGTCTGGGTCAAAACCCCAATCTGCGTCAGTGAAAGCCTGTAAGGATTTTGAAGAGGATGGAGAGAAACGAATGCCATGGGACTGAGTGCCTGCTATATATCGAAGAATTCTTTTCACAGCTTGTCAATGATGTAGTTGTGGATTGTGCATAAACTGGCACACCTTATTAACAGAGAAGGTGATGTCAGGTCTGGTGAACGTAAGATATTGAAGAGCTCCGACGATTTGTCTATACAGAGTGGGATCGGAGA
>Ga0214544_1004744_pt1 | contig 27018 bp, 17 predicted proteins | sample CNSS3metaG_FD_160074 | JGI IMG/M metagenome (GOLD analysis project Ga0214544, IMG submission 160074) | Root nodule microbial communities from cowpea collected in UCLA plant growth center, Los Angeles, California, USA - CNSS3 | ecosystem: Host-associated > Plants > Roots > Nodule | place: USA...
ATTCTTTTAAGTCTTCAACATTTTTCCATGCATCATCATCAAGTCTTCCATACTTCTACATAAGTCATCATCATCATCAAAACTCCTTTTTGGAGGAAGATGTTCATCTTCTTCTTTTTGTCAACATTGTGGTTTCCTTTCAAAGTAGCCCTCAACATGGTTCCTAAAGACTTATTCATAACCTCATTTTACCCATCAGTTTATGGGTGACTAGAGGTGGAAAAATGAAGCTTGATTCCTAGCCTAAACCAAAATTTCTTCCAAAAATGGCAAAGGAACTTGGTAGCCTTATCAGATACAATTGTCCTAGGCAAACCATGGAGTTTCACCACATCTCTAAAAAAGAGTTTTATTATGTAACTTGCATCATCTACCTTGTGACATGGTATGAAATGAGCCATCTTACTAAACCTATCCACAACCACAAAGATAAAGTCAAATCCCCTTTGAGTTTTGAGTAGAACAAGGATAAAATCCATGGTAGTGTCTTCCCATAGGGATGAAGCAATGAGGACGGTGGGTTTACAAACCATGAGGCATAGTTTTAGCCTTGGCTTGCAAGCATGCAATGCACTTATGAAAATGTCTTTGAGCTTACTTCTTTATGTAGGGCCAATAAAATTTCTCTCGAAGAATGTTTAGAGTTTTATCAACTCCAAAATGACCCATCAGACCTCCCTCACATGATTCCTTGATGAGGAGTTTCCTATGGAATCCTTGAGGCACACACAACCTACCCTCTTTAAGCAAGTATCCCTTGGACACATAGTAACCCCCTTGAGCCTTCTTTTGACAACTAGAAAAAAAGGTAATCATCTTGTTCATACAACTCTCCCGTGTCATCAAAACCAAGAATTTGTGCTTCAAGTTTTGTGAAAAGGTTATGCCTTCTTGAGAGAGCATTATATTTGATCACAGAAGAAAATTGTTCCAAATATCTCGTCCATTTTGCGTGTCTCTTGTTCAACTTGTGTTGCCCCCTTAAATAATTAAGTGACTCACGGTCACTATGAATGATAAACTTTGGAGACTAGATAATGGTCCTAAGTTTGAAGGGACCTCACAGGAGCATACAACATTTTATCATACATGGGGTAGTTGGAAGAGCTAGAATGAGTGCATTAGTAAGATTTTCTTTGAGTTGCTTGAAAACCAACTTTTGTCTCTCTCCCCACACAAATTTAAAGTCATTTTTCACCAACTCATTGAGTGTTGAAGCTATGCTTGAGAGGTTAATAGGAGTTCTAAAGAGTCTACATGATTGGAGATATGAAGGTAAGGGTACTTAATCAGTAAAGATTAAACGTGTATGTTGAAAAGAAGTTGATCAAGCACATTTGTACATATTGAACAATAATCATGAAGTTATTCCATATATTTCGTAACACATTGATGAAATAAAGTCGACACACCCATAGATGAACGAAAAATGGACACTTAATGAACACAACAAAACATTCTTATCTTGGTTTAATCCAAATGTTTACTCTCAAATTGGGATTTCTAAAACTCAATTGAGGCTAGCACATGGGCCTACTAGTGATGTCATCTCATATGGTGGGTACTATATAAACATTATTTTTTTGTTTCTATTCAAAAATAGAAGATGACAAAAGTAGATAACAAAATAGTGGAGCTACCATTCAAGTTATGCTAGTGCATTTTGGTAGTTCAAAAGACAAAAAATCCATAACAACATCTATGAGTTACTTCAAATTGATTGAAGAGATTTGCGAAATCGACTATGTGGCATTTAGAGTGTCGGTCTTTAAATGTAAATGGGATGATGTCAATACAAGTGTGATAACTAATGAGTTCAAGTTTACTTTGGTGGATCTTAATAAGTTGGGTTACACAGATGAACCATTTGTTATGGCACACCAAGCAAGACAAATATTTTATGTCATTTGTAAGATCCGGGAAAAAAATTAGAATAAAGAGAAGCACATGAAAATAAAATTGATGGCTTGATTAACATAGTTGAGTTATTTAAATTAATTATTTTATCGAAGTATTACATATTGAATAATTATTTAATAGATTTAAGTTATTATTTATTTATTTTTAATTATTAATATTATATTTAATGTGGATATTTGTGTTTATAAACCTGAGTGTGTGTTATATAATAAGAAAGTGTGCAACTTAGTGGTTGGCTATAGGCGTTAATGTGTTCTAGGGCTTGGTTTCGAATCTTGATATCCTATGTGTTAGTTCTTTAATTAGTTTTTTCTCATCTTTTTGTTGTTGGTCATGTGCCAAGATATTTATCTCCAAACGTTAATGCATGCTACCGCCATGCAATTCTTCTCTTCTAACGTGCTGTCACACTTTTTAAAGAAAAAAAAAAACAGTCAAACAACCAAGACTTTGGGTTGTTTTTATTTTATTTATTTTTCTCTCTTCTTCTTTTAGGTTTTGGCTTTTCTTTATTTTCTCTCTCTTCCATTGCGGTAAAAACCAAAAACCAACTTATGTCTAATTCGTTGCTGCCATATTATGCATATTTTAAGTGAATAAAAACGGTAAAGATCTTGTTTATCTTTTCCTTCCTATATTCTCTCTTCAGTAGATAACCTAGGGTTAGGTTTGGGTTGATAATAAAAACCCCTAGTTTTAGGTTTTTAAGTCGGGGAAAGAAGAGAAAACGAGGGGAATGGAAGAGGAGCCGTGAAGAGTGAAGGTGGAAGCTAGGAGGAAAATGGTTATGGAGTGTTGCAGAACCAGATAGGGGAAGCTGGATTTGTTTGTTCTTTTTCTTTCTTCTTTCTTTATTCTTTGATTGTTTGATGAATGAATCCTTGAAGTGGTCCGTTGCTGCTGCCAATTGTATGCTGAACACATTTGGGATTCTATATATATATATATATATATATATATATATATTGTATATATGTGTATATACATATATATATATATATATGTATATATACATATATGTATATGTATATACACATATATACAATATACATATATGTATATATGTATATACATATATATGTATATATGTATATACATATATACATATGTATATATATATGGTGCAACGTTAATGTTTTGGTGGTGCAGTTTTTCACCCATATGATTCATGCCACGACTTGCATAATTTTTGTGCTATCTTTTGCATACATTTTATTATTGGGGCAGGTTCTATTCGTTTTCGTGATGCATGAGGTTTCTTGTTTTTAATCTTTTCCATAGCCTAGAGTCGCTGGGTTCTTGGAGGAAGACCCACGGCCTGCATGGAAAGCTTCTTTCCTTTTCATGTGTGTGTGCTGCCATAACTACATAATCTTTTTCCATCCTTATAGGCGGGTGTCTTTTCTTTGGCTAAATATCACGGTTTCCATCCATGCATTTACGGGTTTGAAGCTTTGTAATTGTAACATGAAATTAGTATGGAATGTGGGTGCTTGATTGCATTAGTTTATTTTGTAACATCCCCAAGGAATATTACCTAATTAAATAAATAATTAAGAACAGAAATTAAAACGTCAAGATTTGATTAGTCCCAAAACGCGAGAAAATACTAAAATATTTAAACATCGCGCCAAAATTATTAAAATCGTAGTATTAAAGCTTTACAATTTCCAAAGTCCAAATCATAAATGAAAACATAATAAAAATCCCTGCCCGCTCGTGGTCCTGCCTCTACGAACCTTCCCGCTTGTAGTCCTGCCCTACGAACCTCCCTGCTCGTAGTCCAACACATGTGATCCACCAGCCACATACCTCCCTACATGCAGCATCTCTCAAGCGTGAGCACGGAACATACGAACCTACCTCGCTCGTATCCCCGCGCAAGAGTAACATGATATGAACCTCCCTGCTCATATCATCACATGTTAACCACCATCCATGAACCTACCCGCTCATGGCACAACATCTCTTGATCCAAGTATAACATCATTGCTTAACACAACACACACACAAGTCATAGTCTGCAGGATTATCGTCTGGCGCAGCCCCAATCGCCACCAGGCGAAAATAGTCCAGACCGCCTAGCGGTTCACTCCTTGCCGCCAGGCGCCAGTCAGTTCCAGACCCACTGTTAGAGGGTCTATCGCCTGGCAGGCTGTACCCTGCCGCCACGCGCCCCGCGGTGTTAGGACTTCTGACACTGACCCTTTCGCCTGGCGCACATACCCGTGCCGCCAGGCGCTACATTAGTGACATACTCATTGTTTGATTTTCCTTCCCATGTCAGAGCATATGGACTTATACCACTAAAATGATACCAAGATAATCATGTTCTCTTATTCTTCAACCTCGAATTGCTGAAATATTGTCACACCACACATGGTCCAGTACCTATGATCCACTTTTTAATTCACTCTAGTCATGACTTGACATTTAACAAACATAATATCACATTCTCCACAGATTTGTTTTACTTAACACCATTATCACCCAATCCAGCACCTACACGACATTAACTGGTTATTTACATGCAATAGTACCACTACCTCTAGTCAATTTATGTTTCCGCTTAAGTCTATACACACTATGACTCATGACTTAGCCACTATTGCTTCAATATCACACTTCTCCAAAGTACTCCTGCATATTACATCGTTTCCAATACCTATACTTGGAATAATAATAACGCATTCTCTATTTTATGGTACCACTCCTACTTCAATTCCAGTTATACTTTAGTACCCCTTTTACCAACATCATTCTTAAAAATCTATTCCTCACAATACACCTATGCATTAATCCTCTCATGTACTTCCATTTAATTCATAACTTCTCCCAATTCTCCAAAGCTTTCTCCCCTTTGAAGCCTACTGCATTACTGTCCCACCCTAGTGTGCCCACCGTGATTGCCTGGCGGCCAGCAAGGCTGTCGCTAGGCGGCGTATCAGATCCTGGCCATATAACTCATGTTTCGACACTTACCCAAACCTTAAAATTGTCCAGACTTCGATCCAATTTCCAGTCTCAACCAATCCAATTAATTCATTCATGATTTATTAACCCTCACTCAAATGTATCGTTCCATACTGATCTGATACCTTCCATTCTCGTTTAAATCATTCTAACCCCTGATTTGTAATACTCTTTTGATCCCATTATGAATCCTTCATGCCCTTATTGAAATTATACTTTACAGACACCCCATACTAGCAATAACACAACATAAATCAATCAACAATTAAAACGACGACGAACTGGAATATCAGTCTATCACAATTCACCAAAACAACCAAAAACAACATCATAACTAAGGCTTCGCCTGGCGGATTTCAATCCCACTGCTAGGCAACACGTGACAGAACCCAAAATTTGGTTCTCTCTCTGTGTTAATACACTCTTAATCACTTTTTACTCCTCCTGAACAAAAATTAATTCCAAATTGATATAATGGTCTTTGGTTGAGTATTAGCAACACGTTTTCAGACCCCTAATCTGCCCCTCTTGGCTGCTAGGTTTCTAAACCCCTTCCTAATCATGCAAAAAGAAAATTTGGCAAAAAAGAGAGTAAATTTGTTCCTAGCAAGGTTTGAACCCACAACCCATCAATTAGCAAGTCAAGTGCACAACCAATTCAACGAATTCACAATCATGATAATTCCTAAAATTTTAGGATTATATTATCATGTATAGCATTCAATATATCATCAAAATAATGCACAGATTAAAATAACACAAAGTTGGCATACATAGAACTTGAACCCAAGTCCTCTCACACAATTAAGTACTCTCAACCATTTGAGCTAATACTTTTTCACATCATAGCACTCCACATTAAATGCCTTAAAGGCTTCTATTACCCGCATTTATTAAATAATTATTTTAATTAACTATTTAATTTTCTCGGATCTTACATATTTTCTATTTCTTTTCTTTCTTCTTTTAGTTTTTTTTTCTCTTTATATTTGTGCACATCTATAGTGTAGCTATGTTTTTTTTGTTTCTCTTTCTTTTTCTTGCAGACCACATGTTTTGGCTTTTGTTAAATGACATGAAGTCATTAGTGTGTAGTAAGTTTTAGCCTTGGGGCCCACATGCTTTTGTTTTCTTAACCATGTAAAGGTATCATATAGTTTGGTGCTATTTAAAAGTCACTATCACAAGATTAATTGGTGGGTGGAAGCTATGGGTTCACGTGAAAAAAATTCTATTTTCTTCTCTTGGTTTTTGAGTGCAGCTTTACACTATTCCTTTGGTCTCTTTTCTTGTGCTACTTGGTTCTTTAAAATAGCTTTTCGTTAGTTCACGTGCATGTTTGAATTGTAGATTGTTAAATCACAAAGTTTTGGTGCAGCCATTCTTATCTTTCCTTTCTTATTTTCTTTGGTTCTTTATGTCATGGGTTGGAGTGGTTCGTTGGTGGGGTTTGATGGTGTTGTTTGGTGGTGCTAGGGTTTTAGTTAGTTTTATTCTTTGGAAAACCATAACATGCATAGGTAGTTTCCGTGAGTTTTAATGCATGTGTGAGAGGTGTCAAACATTGGTTGGAGGATTGGTGTATGCTTTTTCTTTGTTTTCGTTATCCACACATTTTCTTGTTTTCATTAGCCACACATTTTCTTGGGCTAGGGTGAGGAACCTTCTCAATATTACGTTGTTGTAGTCTTGGTTGGTGTAGGGTTAGTTTTTGCTTTTTAATTGTTTTACTTCACATGATAATGGGCCCCACATGTATAATTATTTTCTTTCTCTCAATCTTGCATTAAGTGGTTCATTCTTTTCTTCTTTAAGCCTTGAGTGTAGGTTTGTTATTGATTATTTTAAAAAGCCAATACCTTTTTGTTTTAGTGTAACACATTGATGGGACCCACGGGGTATTTAAAGTTTATTTCTTTCTCTTTCTTAACCATACATAATGTAATTTCTCTTTCCTTATTTTATTCATGGTGCAGACCCTTTCTTCATTTTCATACCACATGGCTTTTCTTTTTCTTTTTTTTTGTTCCTTATCTCTTTCACGTAAATGTGGGTGCAGTACATGTTTTAACAATTACCTTATAATTTAATGAGGTCAAGGATTGATGGGACACTTTCATGTGTTAGCTATTTTTTGGTGTAGCCACCTTTCTTTTTCTTTTCTTGTTTTGAACAAACAACTTAAGGACTTGGGAAACTCTTTCTTCTTTTCACAAAAGTATATTACCATACAATGGTTGCATTAATATTAGGATAATGATATTCCAACAAAATTTTTTGACAAGTATTTGACAAAGGTGACGTGGCAGTGGTTTTTTTAATTTTTAATAACGGAAAATGTTTGTTCGCACGTGCAGCTGAGAGAGAAACCAAAATGAAATTAAATGTCCTTTAGAGAGAGAAAGTGAAGAGAAAAAAGGGGGGAAGTGAGGCCAGTCCGTTGCGCAATGAGAAAGTGAAGAGAGAGAAGGGGGAAAGTGAGGCGGCCAGAGTTTGTGGTTCAGTGACAGAGAGATTCCGGCAACCATTTCACCGGTGGGGGTGGAGGCTCGTTGTCAGTGAAACCGAAGACTATCCCTATCATCTAGAAGACAAAGGTTTTGGAGTGGGTAGTGTTTTGCGAAGTCTGAATCGACGTTGCTTGGTCGGCGGCAACCGTTTGGTGGTCGTGTCCGTTGCATTGTAAGTTTCTTTTGGTCCCATTTCACATTTGCGTAATGTGTTGGTTGATGATGAAGTTTTTCTCGTTTTCGTAAAGTTTCTTTTTTTTGTTTTGCAAACAAGTTGGTTTTCTACATGTTTGTTTTTGACGTTGTTGGGGAAAAGTGATTTGGTGGTGTTATGGTGAATGTTAGTGAATTTTTGAGAACCCATTTTTCCCGTTCGGTGTTGTCTGTTATAGAGGTGTGGGTACTTGAAAATTTTGAAGAAACCCCATGTTTTGTAAGTCCGTATCTGTGTCCTCGTTTGTTGTTGTCTGTATTGTAAAATTTTTGGCAGTTATGTCATTTGTATTTGATTTCTAGGGTTTCGTTACTGACAGGTTATGAATGTGAGGTTGTTCAACGATGTCATGTATTCCGTGTTGTGTAAGAAATATATTTTGCTTTGTGCCTACATCCCCATAATGTTGATTTGGTTACTTTAGAGATCTCATTTGTGCGCCTGTGTGATTATACTCAAAACTTTTCCATTAAATAAGCATAATTGTTGGTCATTATGAAAAAAAAGGAGAAAAATATTATATGTAACCTTTGAATATCATATTCTGTTCAGGTTGTTTGAGGGTTAGTCAAAGATCCTGTTGTCCATGAAAACGTAGTGGCCGGAGTAGTTGGTCATCATAAAGTTATGGCTCGTGAATGTGGATTGAATGAGAAGGTATTTTTATGTTGTAATTTGTAGATTGGGTTGACATGAATGTGTTGTATAAATCGAAATGAAGTATTAATTTTTTGAATGTTAGGCTCGATTGCGTACTTTTTGTAACACAAAGTGGATTGGCCAAATGAATGGGTTAATCTTGGATAGGCATCGCGAAAGGATTCAGGGTACACCATTCAAATGGTGTTTGGACATGCAACAACCATTAAAGATATGTAACCCTCTTTTGCTTGAGTTATTGAAGCGTTGGCTACCTGCTCATGAATCATTTCATGTCATGCAACGATCAATCCCGTTTACTTGTGCTGACATTTGCATGTCTTTAGGATTGTCGGTTGTTGGGTTAGATGTAGATTTTGATAAAACTCTTTGTGAGATAGTGGGTGGACTTCTGCAAGACAAAATAGTAACCGTTGAAACTGTTATTGAAATAATTCAGGGTTTGGTAGGTAGTGATTCTAATGAAGTTGATAACGTTTGTCGTTTGTCGTTTGTACATATTTGTTTGTTTTGCTGTGCTTTACTTTCCTAGGAATTCAAAAACTATTAGTAATATACCTTGTAGTGTTTTAGATGATATAGATGGGCTATAGAATTACAATTGGGGTAAGGCAGTTCATAGTTTTTTAGTTAAAAGTTTAAGTCGCAGGATCTTGGCACTCGGGCAGAGAGAGCTTTGCTTAAGTGGTGTAGCACCAGTTTTGCAGGTACACTAAACTTCATTTAATAAATTTTCTTGATTTGTAGAATGTTTAAAATGTAATAATGCAACATGTTGTTTTGTGTAATAATGCAACTCGGGCAGAGAGAGCTTTGCTTAAGTGATGTAGCACCAGTTTTGCAGGTACACTAAACTTCATTTAATAAATTTTCTTGATTTGTAGAATGTTTAAAATGTAATAATGCAACATGTTGTTTTGTGTAGATTTGGGCTGTAGAAAGACTTTCATTGTGTGGCCCAGAATTGCAGTTAATTTTTCCGAGAATATTGGCGTGGCCGGATGTTCACTTCAAGTCAAGACGGATTGAGAAGTTGTTCCAGGAGAGTAAAGTATTTTTTCTGTGCAACAATTTGTTGTTCATAACAATGTTTTTTCTTCTGTAACAGTAATTTGTTTGTTTGGGTTTTGATTTTAGATATGTGGGGAATGGAGGCTGAGAGAAGAAGATAAGCAAAATAATATGATTCGTGAAGCATTGCAACTTGGTAACGAAGCAAAGTCTGAAAAATCGCATGTGGATATCAAGTTGGCTTCGACAAAAGTTCTGCTACAAAGGTTGAGAACCCATAGAACACGACTACGGATGATGAAGGACGAAATGACTTTAATGTGCAAAGAGATATCATTGCAATGTCATGGTGGAATTGACACGGGTGTGCAACATGGGGAGGGCAACGAAGGTGATGAGGTCGAGGTGGAGGTTGGACACCGTGAGCATGATGAGGAACTTGCTACTGATGGTGCAGACGTCGTTGAAAGAAATACTGTTGATGAAGTCGGAAAAGGCCTTGATATGAACCGTGCATCCCATGGAGACATTTTTGGTGAAGTTGAATCGCTTCAAGCCATAGTTCCCTATGTTCCACAACAACCACAAATGACTCAATTTAAATTTGATTACATGAAGTTGTATACCAGTATAACATTTTTTGGTGTACCAAACAGGTATTAGTAATATTTTAGTGTATTAAAGTACTTATTTGGTTTTTATTAAAAGTTTGAGATTTTATTACGAAATTGTTATTGCAGGGTGGTTTGCAACATCAATGGGCAGATTTTGGGTACCAATGAGTGTTGGGGTTTTGGTCCTGCAAAGAAGGTGGACAATATGGTAAGAAGCTTGTTTAAAACATTTCAATCGGTCAATTATACGTCACGATTAGTTATACATACTATTTTGTAGGTTGTTCTATTTGCTGGGAGCACAATGATGTACTTTGAACGACATCGATATGGTCATGTGAAGAGAATACATTTCAATCCTTTATATACGGTAAATAGAATGTTTGTTTAATTGGTTTTGTTGTTTGAGATTAGTTATAATCTGTTGATGTATTTTATTAATGTAGAACCATGTCGTGACTGACTCGCGGAGGATGATTGTTAAGAGACGACAATGGACATTGAGAGACTACGTTGCCTACGTTCGTGCAAGACTAATTGTGTTAGACGACATTTTGGCTGCTGATTTTGTGAGATTTTTTATTTATTATGTTGTATTTTTTTTGTCAATGTTTGTAAGTTAATTAATAGTTGTCATATTGTGTTGCAGTTGTTTGCTCCAATTGTGCATGACGATCATTGGTGGTTTTACGTCGTAAATTGTCAAGAGAAGAAGTTGCATGTGCTGGATTCGATAGGCCACTCCAACAAAAATCGTAAAAGAATAGACAAAGCAGTTGTAAGATTAGAATATTGTGATATTGGTTGTGTATAGGTTGTGACATATTACTAGTTGGTTAACTTAATGGGTCGTTATTATTTTTACACTGTAGGCTCATAATTTCGGATTACTTTTTGGGATGTTGATGAAGTGTTCGGAAGATGACTTCCCAAAATTTGAAGTTCACTGCGAGATAACTCCCATTCAACCGAACTTGTGAGTTTATCATTTTTTCTTTAGTTGCACTAGAGTTTGGTGATGAAGTGTGTTTATTTATATATTTGTGGTGTTGTTTAGATATGATTGTGGCATTATTGTTCTTCAAATGATGGACTTGTGGGATGGTCAGAAGAAATTTGATCACAATAATATGCCTAATTACACGAATGTAAGTTGTAGTTAGTTCATGAATTTTAATTATAATATTTGTTAAAGATTGACGTATTTGCATTAACATATTTGTGAGTTCTTGGGCAGGAACAACTTCAACTGATCAGACATCAATACATTTGGAGTTGGATTCTAGATGTTGACAATATCTATAGGCAAGAAGTCCTACAGTACTACGACGCGCTTTTATAAAAGATAGTTGTGGATTAAAAAGGACGGGTGGTATACATTTATTATGAACTTTTGTTACATTTTTTGGGAAGGGCATTCAGATGTTGTACATATTAACTTGAAAAATTAATGACAACACATTCCTACTTTGTTGATTTATATTTGTACAGTATTTTTAAAACATTCAGGTCCAGTGTACAGAGTGTGTGTCACGTAATGAATATTCTGTAGTTGAATGCATAGTGTAAGTGACTATTTACTTTGAGTAATATGTAGTTTATATTGTGGGATGACCACAACCACCCACGTGAGTCCATTTATATGGTTACCAATAATTGTAGACTGTGGAATGTGTGGATGACAATTCTATGTCAGATTACAACAGCAGGTTCAAATGTTTAGTACTTATTGAAGTGCAAATACGAAAACCCACCACTAGTTCCCACATATTAGTGGTTTAGTCTCCAGTTAATGTATGTTTTCATTTATTTGGAAGTGGGCTATGAACAAACGAACCAGTGAATGCAGGTTTGATGAGGGAAATGCCTATGTCACTTATTGAATGAATCATCATCGATCGTAAAAGGAAATGTATAGAAAGTCTCGACCATCCATATGCAGTTATCATAATCTTTAACTCTACTCCCCATATATTTTGTCCTAACTCCCCGCATTGGTTTGATGTCTTTATTTTGGTTCTTGTTTGCCTACAGTACCGAAAAATTAATTGGCTTCGATTTGGATAATTGTAAACAATATATGTCTGACTGAATTGAATATTATCGATGTATTAACTAACTTTAAATTCATTGTATTGGGTTTCTTTTGCAGCTTAGTTAGAAAAGTTTGCCCAAACTCCCCAAACATATATGTTAGAAAATTTTGCCCCAACTCCCCAAACATATATGCATAACTCCCCACATCTGCGTGGCATGTTTTACGCATGATTGTGAAGTTTAAAAAGCACAAAATTCACTGAAAGCAGTGTTAATTGGAGGTCTGAACTTCGTCAATAATTTGCATAATTGTTAATGCTCCAATAAGGAGATTTAAATAAAATTGTGTACAAGATGCAAGCAGTACTGATTAAGTTGAACTCCACTCCCCAAGTAGTTGCACTTAACTCCCCACTTACCATTACATGTTTGAATTTTGCCTCTAGTAAGTCTACATCCAACCAAATTACTTGATTTGGAATGGATAATAGAAAGGAATATTTGTTGGGATAAATCAAACACAAATGATGTGTTTACACATTTTATTAATTGTGTTTGCTTTTTATCCAGTTTTGTTAAAATAGTTTGCCTTTACTCCCCACATATGTATGCATAAGTCCCCATACCTGCGTCAAATGTTTTTAACCGGTTTGTGTAGTTGAACAAGCACAAAATTTAGCGAATGCAATGTTAATTGGTGTACTGGACTTCGTGATTGACTTCGTCATTGAGTTACATCATGGCCATTGCTCAACTAAGGCGATTTAGGAAGAGTTTTTATTCAACGTGGATGCACTATTGAAAAAGTCGAACTGTACTCCCCACATATGGGTGAGTAACTCCCCTTTTTTGTAACAGTTTTTAACTTGGGGTCCATTGAGGCTACACTCCCAATTAGAGTTGGGTCATGAAATTTTTTTTTTCTTAACGAATGAAATAGAAATAACGTATTCACCACATTTTATTCACGTTTACTGGTTTGTCCAGCAGTTTTGTTCAAAAAACTTTGCTTCAACTCCCCACATACAACATTCTTACTCCCCACATCCGCGTGAGTTATTTATACAGTTGTGTGTACATTTTAAATCCACATACTTCCGTTAATTCAATTTTAATTGGTCCATTACACCTCGTGATTGAGATACTTGATGGTCAATGGTCGGAAAAGGCGACTTAAGAATAGTTTTTATTCAATGTTGAAGCAGTATTGCAAAAGTTAAAGTGTACTCCCCACTTAGTTGCGAGTTACTCCCCTCTTTTCTATCAGGTTTATGTTTGGGTTTCTGTGAGGGTACAATCATATTTAATTAATTGAATTGAAAATGGATAATGTTTGGGTCATGCAAAGTAATTTATTTCTTAAGGAATAAAGTAGGAATAACGTATTCACTACATTTTATTTACGTTTACTTGTTTGTCCTGCAGTTTTGTTCAAAAAACTTTACTTCAACTCCCCACATACAACGTCCTTACTCCCAACATCGGCGTCAACTCTTTATACAGTTGTGTGCACATATTAAATCCGCATACTTCCGTTAATTCAATTTAAATTGGTCCATTACACCTGGTGATTGAGATACTTGATGGTCAATGGTCGGAAAATGCGACTTAAGAGTAGTGTTTATTCAGTGTTGAAGCAGTATTGGAAAAGTTCATGTGTACTCCCCACTTAGTTATGAGTTACTCCCCGCTTTTATATCAGGTTTATACTTAGGGTCCTGTCAGGCTACTACTCCAGTTAATTAATTCAATTAAAGTTGGGTCATGAAAATTAATTTTTTTCTTAACGAATGAAATAGAAATAACGTATTCACCACATTTTATTCACGTTTACTGGTTTGTCCTGCAGTTTTGTTGAAAAAACTTTGCTTCAACTCTCCACATACAGCGTCCTTACTCCCCACATCAGCGTCAGGTGTTTAAACAATTGTGTATACATATTAAATCCGCATACTTCCGTTAATTCAATTTAAATTGGTCCATTACACCTTGTGATTGAGATACTTGATGGTCAATGGTCGGAAAAGGCGACTTAAGAATAGTGTTTATTCAGTGTTGAAGCAGTATTGCCAAAGTTCATGTGTACTCCCCACTTAGTTGCGAATTACTCCCCGCTTTTCTATCAGGTTTATACTTGCGATCCTGTGAGGCTACTACTCCCACTTAATTAATTGAATTAGAGTTGGGTCATGAAAATTAATTTTTTCTTAACGATTGAAATAGGAATGAGGTATTTACCACTTTTAAATAAAGTTTTATTGGTTGTCTTGCAGCTTTATTCCAAAAACTTTGCTCCAACTCTCCACATACAGTGTCGTTACTCCCCACATCGGCGTGACCTGTTTATACAGTTGTGTGTACATACAAAAGCCACACAATTCCTTTCATTCAATTTTAATTGGTCAACTTCACTTCGTGATTCGGTAACATGATGGTCAATGCTGTGAGAAGGAGAGTTAAAATAAGTTTTATTCCATGTCGAACCAGTAATAATAAGGTTCAACTGTAATCCCCACATAGGTGGGATTAACTCCCCGCTTTTGTAACAGGTACTCCCACCTATGTAATTGAATTGGAAATGGATAACGTAAATAAATGCGTGTCTAAATGAATGAATTAGGAATGAGCTATGTAAAGTCTTCTACATGCACGCAGCGTCCATGAACTGGAATGAGATGTTTTTCAAACAACACAAAAACGAAATATCTGATATCACAAATAAGTGGGAAGTAAAGAATACATATGTGGGGAGTTACATGTATTTTTTCGTCTCTACAACGCTGACTGAAGTGAAGGTCATTTATATACTCAATGTCCATAATTTTTCGTTCATTAAAGGCTATCCAAAGTCTTCTGCATGAACGCAACGTCCATGAACTGGAACGGGATGTTTTTCAAACAACAGAAAAACGAAATATCAGATATCACAAATAAGTGGGGAGTAAGGAATACCTATGTGGGGAGTTACACGTATTTTTTCGTCTGTACAACGCTGACTGAAGTGAAGGTCATTTATATACTCAATTTCCATAATTTTTCGTTCATTAAAGGCTATCCAAAGTGTTTGTGTTGCACGCAGTGTCCATGAACTGGAATGGGATGTTTTTCAAACAACACAAAAACGAAATATCACATATCACAAATAAGTGGGGAGTAAGGAATACCTATGTGGGGAGTTACATGTATTTTTTCGTCTGTACAACGCTGACTGAAGTGAAGGTCATTTATATACTCAATTTCCATAATTTTTCGTTCATTAAAGCCTATCCAAAGTCTTATGCATGCACGCAGCGTCCATGAAGTTTGTCAAACAACACAAAAACGAAATATGGGATATCACAAATAAGTGGGGAGTAACAAATAACTTAGTGGGGAGTTACGCACAATGTTATGACTGCACAGTCCAGACTTGAGTAAAGTTCGTACGTATACCGTTATTGCATCGTTGCTCTTTCATTCACCGCTTAACAAATTCTCCTCAACCAGCCATGGTCCATTAACTAAAATGGCTGATTTCATGAACATGACAGAAACCAAATAAAACAATCCAAAAACATAAGTCGGGAGTAAAGAATACCTATGTGGGGAGTAACAATAACGTTTTTGTATAGTCAGTGCAGACTTCACTGAAAGTCGTTTATATATGGAATTTGGAATTTATGTATAGATCATTGATCTTTAATCATTATCCTTAATTCAATGACTTACAAATTCTTCACCATAACCCAATCTCCAGGAAAAACACTGGGTGCATTGTCAAACAACACAACCCCCAAAACAAAAATCGAAAAATAAGTGGGGAGTCATGCATAACTAAGTGGGGAGTTACATGCAAAGTTTAGTTCGTTCAATGTAGAATAAACTTAATGAAATAAGTAACTTACAAATTCCTTTATCCATTATTCATGCACTGCTTAACATTCACACAAATGACAATTGACTACTTCAGTTATGTCCCCATATCCTTTTTCTTTTAACAAATGTCCAAACATAATATTAAGTGGGTGGTTTGATTTCTTTTACTACGAACTTCTGCTCTATCCAGATCATGCATTAATGATCTACCTCAACAAAAAGGCAACAAACTGAACATAAGAATGTAAAATAATATCTGCCATAAATAAAATAACATGCGTTACGGATTGTTCAAACTTAATAAATAAAGAAAATACACATCACACTTCCTATTGCATTAATAACATCAACATAGAACGTAAATTCATCACTGCATCATCCCAATGTTGGTCATTTCAATTTCACATTCTTCTTATTCCCACAAACAGAAAAAGGTGTTCTTGTCGCAACACTCTTGAACCGCCTTCGTGGTTGGGCCTTCATACGGTCATACATGTTGCTATGTTGACCACCGTCATCGTTTACAACAACATCTTCATCCTGATGCGGCGTAGCAGAAGGGTCTTAAAACATTTCGTCATCTCCATCAATGTCATCATCAAACACATCTTCAGCACAACCATCATTTGGGGGGTCCTCATTTCCAACCTCACCCGTACATTTTGCAACCATTTTTTCTAATTCAGAAATTGAATGTTCCATACCAGCTATCTCACCTTCTTCATACTCGAGAAGATGAAGAACCTCTTCGTTGTCCATTTTTTCTTCATTTCTATAGGCTGTGCCAAATTGTTTAAATGCTTCTTTAACAACATCATGATGAAGTTCTTCATCTGACACGGACACATCAACAACACACTGTACAAAAAAAACAGATAATTATAAACAAATTCCCTCTATGTAACATCAAACTAAAACAAACAACATATTTTTAAGCTTGACCTCACCATATTTTTATCAAATGTTCTCGTTATGACTTTGTCACCAACTCTGACATTTATCCAATGCAATAGTCGAGGGAACTTGTTCATCTGACATGTCAACTTTGTGTTGCACACAAGTAAATGATCAAATGACCATAACTGCAACAAATAAAATAAATTACAACGGCATCTTCAGCACAATCTATATCAGTATTTCAACACACAAAAAAAAACAATAATGTACTTACCTGAAGCAAATAAACACAGCCCACAACATCAAAATGCTTTGCACTTGACTCGTTCTTCAATCCCAATGAAGCAATGCATAAGCTACTAACCAAGTACTCATACACTAATGTACCCCAATTATATTTGCCGATGTTGCAAATATCATCAACTATCTTAAAAATTATTGGGAAAACACTACCCTTTTTATTGGGCAATAAGAATTCTGATATCCCTAACGAAATGTAAATCCTGCAAAACACTTCTACACCACCAACATCATCATCATATTTCAAAAGATAGTCATATATCAACTTAACAGTAACTGTTTCACCCCCAAAAATATTCAAAGTGTCACTATCCTAAATGGTCTCATTTAAATCAATTCTTTCACCCAAAACCCTCAAACCTAACCCTAAACAAACATCTAATAGATTAAATTCTACGACTTGGCCACCAATACGAAAACTGCCCCTTCTCTCAACCCAGTTGTAACATAACAGACTCAAAAGTTTCCTACTAATCTTCACCGAATTGGTTAACATGGGAAACCACCAAAATGGAGTGCCTTCAATATAGTTCTTCTGTTGCACACTTAGTCTATTGTTTATAGCACCGATAACCTTCGTTTTGCAGAAATGACCAAATAAAATCTGGATAACATAACATAACAAACAAGTAAATGTCATTCATTATAATTGCACAACTATAAGAACATGACTCCAGATTAACAAACCTTCTTCTCCTCCCACAAATAAACATGTCCATCATGATTGCGATCCATGTTCTAATCCTACAACGCCATACACATCATACAGACCACATGCATCACAAAATATGAAATGTAAAGGCAACAATAAATTTACCCAACGTCAACACCCTATACACAAACCGGAAAACCAAACACAGACATAAAATGATCATTCACCAATCATATCTCTCAAAAGAACAAAAATCACCAACAACCACATCCACAGCCAACTATACACATCCTTTGCGTAATACGAATGAAATACGTTACCTTTGGCTTAAATAAATTAAATGGGCTTCGCCAAAGGGTCGATTGTACGCTTGGGCTGATGAATTCCTTGTTGTCGACGAATTCTTCTACGACCTGTCTCCCGTAGCCCACCCAAACGACGTCAATGAATGCACTTATCCACCACTAATCTGTAATGCTTAACTCCTCTCACTCTCGCATTCCCTGATAACGAGCCTCCACCCCCCCCCCCCGGCGAAATGGTAGCCGGAATCTCACTTTCCCCCTTTTCTCTCTTCACTTTCTCACTTCGAAACCACCCCGGCCTCACTTTCCCCCTTTTCTCTCTTCACTTTCTCACTTCGAAACCCACCCCGGCCTCACTTTCCCCCTTTTCTCTCTTCACTTTCTCACTTCGCCGGCCTGACTTTCCCCCTTCTCTCTCTTCACTTTCTCACTTCGCAACGGACCGGCCTCACTTTCCCCTTTTTCTCTCTTCAGTTTCTCTCTTTAACGGACATTTAACTTCAGCTTTGTTTCTCTTTCTGCTGCACGTGTGAACTAATTCATTTTTAATTAAAAATTAAAAAAACCGCTGCCACGTCACCTTTGTCAAATACTTGTCAAAAAATTTTGTTGGAATATCATTATCCTTAATATTATCCTATAAAATATCTTTAGAAAAGGTGCGTGAAGGTGGCCCACCCATTCAAAAACTTATTATTCTTTTCTTCTGTGAGTTTTTCGAGTGCAATAAGTGTATAAAAGCACAATAGTATACAATCCTTCTCAGATAACTTTGGCGTGGATTCATAATTTATTTTTTTTTCTTTTACATGCCTTTAATTAAATACTTTGTGTTTATTAAATACATATGTGATATATGAATTTGGTTTTGTTATGAAACTTTATTTTTCAAGCATGATGTGGTGGTGTGTATTTTGTTAGCAATCAGTAACTCTCCTATGTTGCATGTTAGGAGTGTTTTGCCTTGTTTGAGAACTCTTGATGGAATTAAATGTTGTGTGAGGTTTTCCATACCTAGAGACCCAATTATGACTCTTTTTCCTGTGTGAAGCAGTGGAAATGGGTCTTTTTCGCCTGTATGAAGTAGTGGTAGAGGATTGGTTCGAGTGTTGTACTCTCTCGCCTGTGTGAAGCAGTGGGGAGGGGAAAGATGTTTAAGCTTATTTTGGCTCATTGCGAGTATAGTGCCCGGTGTGCAATGCATCAACCTTTTTAGTCATAATTCCTTGAGGAATAAGGGAGACAGTTTGGCTGCGATAGTGGGACACATCGAACCATATATTTCTAGGAAACTAGATGTTGTTGTAGGGTAAAAGGCCGTAGAAAACAAAAGCTTGATTATGCTTACTATGTTTAAGGATTTTAGATGAATGCGATAGTCTGTTGGTTTGATATGGTTGTTTTGATGTTGGGGGTTATGTGTTCAAAATAAAGTTTGATTGTGATCTTAATGCTTAAGTGTTACTAGAATGAGATGTTGAGTATTATTTGTCATGTTTTATTTACGAAATTCTTCTATATATCATTGTTTATGGTTAGCTTACCCAAAGTCGTTTCCCAACGAACACAGAATTGATTTTTAACAAATTATTTCTTATAAAATCTATAAAATAGAGTTAGTCAAATAAAATAATAAAAATATAGGAGGATTAAGATAAACAAAAAGAAATAGAAAAGATAAAAAGAGATAAAACCAATAGTAAAGAAAATAGATTGATTCCATTGCTTTTTCAAAATAGATTCATCATTGGTTATCAAAATATTATTGCTCAATTAATTATTGTTATAGATTTGCAAATTAATCAATGTAAAGTCTCAATTAATTTGTTAGCGTTCTCACTTTTAACCAAAGTACAGTCTCAATTAAAAGTGAGAACTTTTAGATTATCCACAGTAAATTCAATCAAAGTACCGTCTCAATCAAATTTTACTATGCCTAATCATGTCTATTCTTTTATCTGCTCACCAAATAAAAAGCTTAATTAATCAAAGTAAAGTCTCAATTAATTTTCGTTAGAGTAAATACCTTTAATCAAAGTAAAGTCTCAATTATTGGTAAAAACTCATTTAATCACATGAAAGTTTCTAAATAAAATCAAATTAAAGTCTCAATTGAATTTAAAAACCCTTGGACTCATGTGATTAACATGCATATAGATTTAAAATCAGTACTTTTTATGTGATTCAAAGATAAAAGACATAGATGAATGAAAACCTCAACAGTAATAAAAAGAACAAAAAAATTATTTCATTCGAACCTCAGAATCCATAATGAAATTACAATGGAATCAACCCAAGAAGTTTAGTAATCCATAAAATGCAAAAGTAAAATAAAAATAGAAGAATAGAGAGAAAAAAGGAAACGAAATTAGCCACCCCTAAGGGTTCCAAAACTCCGAAGTCCTGAGCTTGTCTTTTCTGCTTCTCCCTTGGTCTCTTTATATAGGACTTGGACTAGGCTTTTCCATTGCTAAAATCTCTCAAATATCTTTTAAAATAAAGATAAAGATAAATATTTAAAAATATTTGGAGAGATATACTTTTTGACAAATATAGTTGGTTGATAATATTAATATCTAATATAATTAAATAATTTAATTACTTAAAGATATATGATAATTTATCACAAACTAATATTTGTATTAATTTTCCAAATCAACCCTTTGCTATCTCCTTAAATTATCTTCTAAATAATCCAATATCTTCAAGATATATTTGTTTGTTGTGGATCTAAAAAGATTCAAGAAGATCTTGTCATATTTAAAAAAATTTGGTAGTTATTATCTTTTAATATTTTATGATATAATTAAATAAGATAATTATTTAAAAATATCAAATAAAATATCTAAAGATATATTTTTCCCAAATTATCTTCTATCATAAAGATAAAGAAAACCGCAAGGTCCAATTTTTTTGTTGCTCTCTTCTTGGTTTAGTCAAACTTCTTCACTTTTTTTCAAGCTTTTCTTGTCGTCTTCATGCAATGCTTGGCTTGGATTTTTATGATTTTGATAATTTCTTATTCTTGGATTTATCAATAGGTTGTGATGAAGCTTTAAACAATTTATTTTCATACCTCTATGAGCTCAACTTAGCTGCAGCTGCACTAACACACCTCAAAATATCCAAAGAACATTTATGCAACCAAAAATCTATTTTTAACATGTTTTTATATCTCATGCTCAATAAACCCAATTATAGGAAATCCCAATTAAATCAATCTTTAAGCACACAAATTCAATTAAATACCCAGAATTAAACATTAAATGAGAGCAAAAATATACACTCATCAATATCATTGTTTATGGTTAGCTTACCCCTATTTGTTTGTTTGTGTGTTTGTTGTATGTTCGATGATCGTATAACGTGTGTGTTATACGGTAGTAGATGATAATGTGGATGTTTTTTTACAAGGAGTAGATTGGCGAGAGGTTGGGGTGAACTCAGAAGTTCTTATATTTATTTAGATGTTTTAAATCAGATACTAAAGACTATGTAATTTTCTTTTGTTCAAATAAAATAGATTCGTTATAAATAAAATAGATTGATTCCTTTGCCTTTTCAAAATATATTCATTATCGGTTATCTAAAGATTACTATTCAGTTAGTTATTGTTGTAGATTCTTAAATTAATCAATGTAAAGTATAAATGAATTTGTTGGCGTTCCCACTCTTAATCAAAGTAAAGTCTCAATTAAAAGTGAGAAGTTTTAGATTATCCATAGTAAATTCAACCAAAGTATAGTCTCAATCAAATTTTACTATGCCTAATCATGTCTATTCTTTTATCTCCTCACCAAATAAAAATCTTAATTAATCAAAGTAAAGTCTTGACTAATTTAACTTAGAGTGAATACGTTTAACAAAAGTAAAGTCTCAATTATTGGTAAAAACTCATTTAATAACATGAAAGTTTCTAAGTAAAATCAAAATAAAGTCTTAATTAAATTTAAAAACCCTTCAACTCATATGATTAACATGCATATAGATTTAAACACTTCACTAGTTAGCTAGCATGTAAAAATCACTACTTTTTACGTGATTCATAGAAAAAAGACATAGATGAATGAAAACCACAACAATAAAAAAAATGTTTAATTAGTTGGATGGTACCCACTTTCATTCAAATGTGTCAATTTGATACTCGCTTTTAAAAAGGTGTCAATTGAGTCCCAACTTTTGAAAAAGTGTCTCAATTAGGTTCCTTTCAGAAAAAAAATATTAACACCCTTAACTATATTCATGAATTTTACCACTAAATTTTAATATAAATATAAATACTTAATTTTGAAGTCATTTTAAATATCAATATCGTTAACGACGTTAATAATTTTTTTTGAAAGAGACCTAATTGCGACATTTTTTCAAAAGTTGGGACTTAATTGACACCTTTTTAAACACAAGTAACAAACTAATACATCTAAACGAAAATGGCTACCATTTGACTAATTAAACCTAAAAAACACAAAGAAATTTTTTCATTAACCTTAGAATCCATAATGAAATTACAATGAAACCAACCTCGAAGCTTAGCACTTCATGAAATAAAAATATAAATAAAAGAAGAGAGCAGAAGAGAGAGAAAGAAATTAGACCTCCCTAAGGGTTCCTAAACTCTGAAGTTCCGAGCTTATTTTTTCTACTTCCCCTAAGTCTCTTTATATAGGACTTGAACTGGGCTTTTCTATTGTTGAAATCTCTCAAATATCATTTAAAATAAAGATAAAGATAAATATCATTTATCTTTATAGTGATTATGAATATCTAAAAAATATTTGATCTTGCCATGTTTAAAACAATTTGGTAGTTATTATCTTTTGGTATTTTATGATATAATTAAATAAGATAATTATTTAAAAATATCAAATAAAATATCTAAAGATATATTTTTTCTAAATTATCTTTTATCATAAATATTTATGAATTATCAAAGCCCTTTTGTTTAGGAAAAGGATAGAGAAAACCACAAGGTCCAATTTTTGTTACATGTTTCCTCTTTTTGGCTTGGCCAAACTTCTTCACTTTTTCAAGCTTTCCTTGCCTTCTTCATACAGTGTTTGATTTAGATTTTTGTGATATTGATAATTTTTTATTCTTAGATTTATCTTTAAGGTGTCATGAAGCTTTAATCAATTTATTTCCACACCTCTATGAGTTCAACTTAGTTGCACTGCACTAACACACCTCAAAATATCCAAAGATATTTATGCAACTAAAAAACTATTTTTAACATGTTTTTGTATGTCATGCTCAATAAAACCAATTATGAGAAATTTTAATTAAATAAATCTTTAAAAACAAAATTCAATTAAAAATCCAAAATTAAACATTAAATGAAGGCATAAATAGGAACTCATCAGAATGTCGATAGCATAATTATTGATGACTGTAAGACCCGAGGAATTTAAATAATTAAATAAATAATTATTTGATTAATGCGGACAGTGGGAGCCTTTATGACATTAAATGTTAACTTTAATTATGTGAGAGGACTTGGGTTCAAGTCCTATGTGTGCCAATTGTGTGTTATTTCATTTTTTATTTATGATATGTTTAAGCGTGATAAAAGAGTATAAATTTCTAGATTTATATAAATTATCACGAAACATGAATTAGTTGAATTGGTTGTGCACTTGCTTGGACATTGGAGGGTTATGGGTTTGAACCTTGGCTTAAGCAAAATAACTCTCTTTTTGCTAAAATCAATTTTTGGCATGGAGCCGTCTTGAGGAGCAGATGAAGAGGCTAGAGAACCCCTTATTAATGGAAATTGAAGTGCCATGAAGACACTTTTAATAAGATTTTCGTTTTCTAATTAAAAGTGATTAAATTGGACTAGTAAGTAAGGGAAGAGAGTAATTAGGAGAGTGAAACACTGTTGATTTTCGTGAACACTGAGGGAAGAGTATTCGAAGCATCCATTGCTAAGAGAGAGAGGGAAAAGAGCAAAATTTTTGGGTGATCAAGAGAAGACCTTGTGGATCAAAAAGCTAGGTAAAGTTTTGGCAATTGGAACACGAATACCAGGTTAGGGGAGCTATATTATGTGTTTTATATGGAATTGTATCATTTCCTGATTGATTGGAATGCACGTGCACCTTAATTTCTGCAAAAAATGTAATAAACAGTTCGTGTTTCTGGAATTTTCCAGAAACTGCCTGGTAGCACAAGAACTGTCGCCAGGCAACACATGTGTTTGAACCCAGGTTCTTGGGTTCCCTTTGAACCGCCTGGCAGCTAAGTGTGACTCGCCAGACGACGTGTACTGTTGTGATGGTTGAGTTGATGTTATATGCATGCGTGGGTGAGTTGAATGTGGGAAATTGATTGTAAGTTAAACTTCATTTGAAATTGGTAAGAATTGAGATTTAATTGGGGGGTTAGGGTTCATATGGGATTTTTGAACGATGAAATATGTGTTGGGTTAGAATTGATGTATTGTTTGCATGAAAATAATATTGAATTGGGTTGGCAGGAACTAGAGTGATGTTAAACATTTAAAACTATACCAATAAGTACTGGAATCTGTAATTGGGAGTTTAGGGTTCGCGTCGGTGCAGGAAAAATCTGAGTAGAACCCATAATTTGTATGCACCGCCTGGTGGCATATGAACTCCCGCTAGGCGACACATCAAGGCAAACTTCAAGCTGATTTTGTTTCGCGTTGGATTTCTGGGTAGGGTTATTTGGAAAAATTGGCACATCACACTGAGTAATTAACTATATGCATGACAAGTTGGTAATTGCGATGTTATGGGGGTAAAAGTAATATTGTGTTTAACTGTGATGTTGCTTAGTGACTGCGAAAAACTATAATAATGTGTCCATTGCGATGTTGATTTACAATTGAGGTGACACGTATTATTTTGTAAAGGAATGAAGACATGATGAATTGCATTATATTTAAGCATAAGCATAACTTGAATTCTGAAACTATGAATTGTTGCATTGTATTTTTTGTCCTAGGGTTATGTCTGGATAAGTGTGAATGTGCTATAATTTGCGTATGGTGTGATTGGGGTCCATTAGGACATGTTTAATATGTCAAAAACCAGTAGCATCGAGATTTGGGGACTAACATGGGTTATGGTTATGAAATGCTTTAATTATGTAATGTGGTAATTGTCCTTCTTGTATTTGAGCTCACCCTAGTTGTGTGTGTTTGGAGATGATCATGTAACTTGTTACATGAGAGCAGATGTTGATGCAGGTGAGCATGTAGATGCTTAGTCGGAGTGGGGGACCAACTATGGGAGTTTTTACTAGTTTTCTTCATTAAATATTTTGTAATGATTTATAAAAAGTTTCTAATTATAATAATTGAACGTCATGGATTTTCGTCATAAATGGCGCGATGACATAAACTTAAATTTTCACTCATTTTTTGGGAAGGTGCTGAATAATAAATGCATATTTTTATTATTATTTTTATTTTAATTTGCAAATAAGTAATTCTCGGCTAAGACGTTTGATGAATGCATATTTTTGCCCTCATTTAATGTTTAATTCTAGGTATTTAATTGAATTTGTGTGCTTAAAGATTGATTTAATTGAGATTTCTTATAATTGGATTTATTGAGCATGAGATACAAAAACATGTTAAAAATAGCTTTTTAGTTGCATAAATATTCTTTGGATATTTTGAGGTGTGTTAGTGCAGTTGCAACTAAGTTGAGCTCATGGAGGTGTGGAAATAAATTGATTAAAGCTTCATGACACCTTAAAGATAAATCCAAGAATAAGAAATTATCAAAAGCACAAAAATCCAAGCCAAGCATTGCATGAAGACGGCAAGAAAAGCTTGAAAAAGTGAAGAAGTTTGGTTAAACCAAGAAGAGAGGAACAAAAAAAATTGGACCTTGCGATTTTCTTTATCTTTATGATAGAAGATAATTTGGGAAAAATATATCTTTAAATATTTTATTTGATATTTTAAAATAATTATCTTATTTAATTATATCAAAATATTAAAATATTATAACTACCAAATCTTTTTAAATATGACAATATCTTCTTGAATCTTTTTAGTTCCACAACAAACAAACATATCTTGAAGATATTGGATTATTTAGAAGATAATTTAAGGAGATTGCAAAGGGTTGTTTTGGAAAATTAATATAAATACTAATTGTTGATAATTTATGATATATCTTTAATTAATTAATTAATTTAATTATATTAGATATGGATATTATCAACCAATTATATTTGTCAAATAGTCTATATCTCTCCAAATATTTTTAAATATTTATCTTTATCTTTATTTTAAAAGATATTTGAGAGATTTTAGCAACAGAAAAGTCCTGTCCAATTCCTATATAAAGAGACCAAGGGAGAAGCAGAAAGGAAAAGCTCGGCACTTCGGAATTTAGGAACCCTTAGGGGGGCCTAATTTCTTTCTCTCTCCATTCTTCTTCTATTTTTTTTTATTTTGTGTTTCATGGAGTGCTAAACTTCTTGGGTTGATTCTATTGTAATTTCATTATGAATTCTAAGGTTAGAATGAAATAATTTCTTTGTTCTTTTTATTATTATTGAGGTTTTCATTCATCTATGTCTTTTATCTTTGAATCACGTAAAAAGTAATGATTTTAAATCTATATGCATGTTGATCATATGGCTTCAAGGGTTTTTAAATTGAATTAAGACTTTACTTTGATTTTATTTAGAAACTTTCATGTGATTGAATGAGTTTTTACCAATAATTGAGACTTTACTTTGGTTAAAGGTATATACTCTAACGAAAATTAATCGAGACATTACTTTGATTAATTAAGCTTTTTATTTTGTGAGGAGATAAAATAATAAACATGATTATTTGAGACTGTACTTTGGTTAAAAGTGAGAACGCCAACTAATTAATTGAGACTTTACATTGATTAATTTGTAAATCTACAAAAATAATTAATTGAGCAATAATCTTTAGATAACCGATGATGAATCTATTTTCAGAAAGCAATGGAATCAATCTATTTTCTTTGCTATTGTTTTTATTTCTTTTTATCTTTTGTATTTCTTTCTTGTTTATCTTAATCCTCCCATATTTTTATTATTTTATTTGACTAACTGG
>Ga0214544_1004745_pt1 | contig 27017 bp, 11 predicted proteins | sample CNSS3metaG_FD_160074 | JGI IMG/M metagenome (GOLD analysis project Ga0214544, IMG submission 160074) | Root nodule microbial communities from cowpea collected in UCLA plant growth center, Los Angeles, California, USA - CNSS3 | ecosystem: Host-associated > Plants > Roots > Nodule | place: USA...
AATACTCTGCATATATATATATATATATATATATATATATAATTTGATAGAGTAAGTCACTTTTGGATAATGTTTATTGGATAAAGTAAGTCAATGAAATTTTTTTATTTGAGAATTGTATATTGTTATATTCGGCTAATACTAATATGAATAGAGAAAAATTGAAAGAATTTAAAAATTTTAAAAAAATCACTTATTATGATAGGTATTTAGTGACCTGCCATAGTAAGTTGACTTGCAATCTTTTGTAAGTTAGAGTTACTATGACAGGTTTTTGTGGTATCATAGAAAGAGCGCACTTTTTATGACTCCCGCAACTATGATGTCAGAATACCTGTCATAATAAGTCCTTTTTACCTGTCATAAAATGTGTTTTCTGCCCCAGTGATATATGATATTATAGTAGTAGTTGATGATATTGTAATGTTATTAAGTTAATAAACAAAATAAAATTATATTTATAAAAAATAAAGTAAAATGTACGGAGAAAATATGAAAAAATAATTGTTGATAAATGGAAAAAAAAGGAGATAAGTAAATAGTTTTATAAGAACTTGTAAAAGTAACAGTTAATTTTTAAAAATTTAACAAATAATTACATTGTAAAGGGTAAAGTTAGAATTATATAATAAAAAACAAAATTGGAATTATGAAATGTGGACACAAAAGAGTGAATCCTCTTTATATATAGTTATAGATAACTATTATAATTAAAAATTAGTTAGTTTCATCTATAATAGGAAATTAGTTTTAATTTAGTTTTTCTAAGTAGTAAAGCTTAAAGCCTATATCCTTACTAAACATTTTAGTTGTAGTTTTTCAACTTTAAATTAGTTTTTTAGTTAACTATTTTATTCTAACTATATTTTCAATTTTTATTTTTTTTCTTATTTATATTATTAATTATTAATTCAAATAATTATTCTAATTATTATTTGTATAATGAATAATTAGAAATATATAAACTAATAATATAATAAATCTATAATTTTTAAAATTTTACGTCCGAAATTAATGTATGATGAAATCTATTCTAAGTTAATATCTAGTATAATCTAGGAAGGGTTCATGAAAAAAAGCCTAATTATTAATTGAAATTATTATTATTATTAGTATAAATAATAATTAATAAGACATAAATTAAAAAATATAATAAATTTATAATGTACAGAATCTATATCATGCAGGTGAAAGTAATAATCTATACATGTGGGTGAAAGTGCAATTATATTGGATGAAATGATTTATCATTGAAGTATAGGATAAATGTTATTTGAAATTTTAAATTTTAAAACACCGACCTTTTAATTTTAAAAATATATAATTAAAATTAATATAATTAATGTTTATGTTTCCACTAATATATAAACAGGTAAATAGTATGTGCAATAAAAAATATAATGTTTAGAATAATATTTTTTTTTTTGTGAATTACTTAACATGACTATTTAAAATACTTTTATTTAACAATAAAAGAAACCAAGATGTACAGAATTGAAATAATTCTAAAATAAAACCTCCTAGATTAAAAAAAAATAACTAAAATAAAACATGCTAGATTAAAAAAACCCTGCACATTAATCTAGACTAAGCGAAATCATAGCGAAAAAGAAAAAAAACTTATCTTCTGCTACCATGATAATGTGTCGTTCTTAATCTTTCTTTATGAAGATTTGAATGTTTCTTCACATCATAAGTTGGACTCTTAGCAGGTCTATATTCTGGAAATAATCTTCCAGATTTATATCTCACACCACACGCATTGCACAAACTTTTTGGTCCCAAAGGACCGGTTCTCCATTGAGGAGTGTCTGTCGATTCACAATGACTACATTTTCTTCCTTCATCTTTGACCTCATTGGCACACACCATTTTCTTTCTGAATTTTGTTCTGCACTTTCTAAATTTTATTGATTTATTATCCAACTTTAACAGATACTGCAAGCAGCCATGATTGATTTGCATATTCGACCTTCTTTTCTCAGTCTCGTCATCCTCATTGTCATCTTCAATATTGTCATGTTGTTGTGATTCCTTCTTTTGGGATTCTGAAGAGTTAGAAATCATGAAATCAATGGAAATAGGATCCGTGCTGCTCCACAAAGAGAACCAATAATCTAAATTTTGCAGTGAATCATGTGGAACACAAAGTGGTTGTTCTAGGTACTCCAAATTATCGAAAGAAGAGAGATCTTTGTCAATGTTGAAAATTTGATGGTCTTTCTCGTTGCATTCATTGTTGGGATGAGCTACAGTCATGGTGGAACAATGCTCTTATTAAAGAGTGAAACTTTGAGTTACAATGAACTTGCACACTAAGGAATTTTACGTTTGATTGATTTATATATATATAGACCTTTTGAAAAAAATAAAATACATTACCTTAATTTGAATTATTTTGAAAAAATGCAAATATGTTTGTTTTTGTTTTTTTTGGTAAGATTTTCCAATACGTTGTACGTTATAATAAAACTTATTCACTTCCTCATCTGGGATAAACATGAACTTTAGTATTTAGGATTTATTCGCGTGTTCCTATTAAACCGGATTATGAATAAATATTCTGGACTTTAATGTTTTAAACTATGTTTACATATACTAAACCAATAGTGACAAATTATTATTCAACAAATATATTAAATATTGTCATTGTTTATAGTTTTTTTTTTATCAAATTCTAAATTGAAGAATATATAATTATAAATGGTGTGTGTGGTGGAATGGATTGAATTGGTTTTGATTATGTGATTTAATTAATTTGGTTTAATTTTTAGTTAAATTATGTCTTTAGTAGGGATGGCAACGGGGCAGGGCGGGGACGGGTTTCACTATCCCATATCCATCCCTGTAAAAAAATTTCATCCTCATCCACATATCCAAACCTAACGGGTATCAAAGTTTTATCCCATCTTCATCCCCACCAGGTAACGGGTATAATCTCGTACCCATACCCGTACCTATTTTCTTACTACTTCAATATAATTTTAATTAATTTTTATAAAATAATAAAATATTACGATAAAGGAAACATAATATTATCAAATATTTAATACTAGGAGGATGGTTATTTCTCCGATACCAAATACTTTGAAATAAATTATAATTGTTTACATTTTAGATTGGAATACCAAATAAAATTTCATAACAACTAAAACATTATTAAATTTGCAAACTACAAACATTAATGAATTTAAAATATTTTTAAAAAATTTAAAGGAAAACAAATATTCAAATTAAAATATATTTTAAATGTTTGTTTACTTCAATTTTTTAAATTCTAATGAATCTCTTTTTTTATACACTAATAAAAATGATAATACATAATTTAATCAAAATGACGCAAATAACAAATAATAAACATAATAAAAAGATTAACATGGATATTGTATCTTTTGAACTCCAGTATATGTTGGATGGTGATAAAAAAATATTCATGGCAATTACATTAAATTTTAATATTGTAGTAAATAAAAGTTATTTATGCAATTATAGTGAAAAATTACAGTATAATTGATATAATGAGTTAGAAAACAAAAAATAATTAGATAAAATATACTGAAATAGTATTCTACATGATGAAAATAAAAAACAAATAAAAATATTAAAAAATTAACAAATGTATGTTTTAGAAACAATTTGAGAAACTATTGAAAGAAATCGCACAGAGGAAAATGAATGTATAATTAAGGGTATGATAAGATGAAAAATACCTTAGACATTTAAGAACACCTTTCAAATATCAACATATATATACTCAATGGTTGAGAAATAATTGTTTTAGATAAGCAAAAGAGTTCTTCAAATGAAACAAAAATTAATAAAAATAAGTAAAGAATTTTTTTTTTTATATTACCTAGTAAATGAAAGGTTTATGCTATTAAACACTTAAATTGAGAGTATTAAACATACTCATGTGAAAGGAAAATATACAATAAATAAAAATATTAAAAATAATAAAAATATTCAAATTTGAGACATAAAATTTGTTTAATTCACATACATCATTTTAACAAAATTACATAAATGTTATGATAAGATGAAAAATATATTGGAGATCAAATATTTAGAATAAAAAAATTGAAAAAGAAAATATATATATATATATACATATACATATATATATATACATATACATATATATATATATATGTATATATATATATATATATATATATATATATATATATATATATATATATATGTATACATAAGGTTACTTAATTAATTGTGAATATGGAGATATGGCGGGGACGGGTATTATGGCGGGGATATGTACATCCCCATACCCAATTGAAAAAGTCGGGGATTCCCCATACCCATACCCATACCCAGTAAATGCGGAGATTCCCCGTCAAAACAGGGACAGGTTCGGACAATACCCACGGGGACGGGTTTATTTGTCATCTATAGTCTTTAGTCTCTATTTTCGTAGCAAAATATCTATTTGGTCCCTCTGTTTTTTTTATCTTAATTTGGTTCCTATTTTCGAAAATTCAATGCAATTAAGTCATTTCCGTTAGCGGTGCAGTAACAACGTTAAAGGGGTGTCATTGTCAGTTCCTAAATTTTTCTATTTATTTTTTGATTTTTTTGATTTTTTTAATTTTAAAAAAAAAATTAAAAATTTGTCATGTGTCAAGCTGACGTTGTGCCACGTGACAGTGACAGTGTGATGTGACAGTGATAGTGTCACGTGTCACTATTATGCCAAGTGTCATTTCCTTATGCTCAATTTGGTCCATGTATTTTAATTTTTGTCACAATTTAGTCCAATTTTTTGTAAAGATTTAGCAATTTTATCTCTCTCCAAATTGAAATGAAATTTAATTTCTATATAAAATGCATACAATTATTTCTATCAAAATTGATATTTCAAGTAAATATTTTTAACAAGATTAAGTTTATTTAAATTTATATTTTACATTGAACTTTATTTAAAATTGTTTTAATGTTGTTAATAGAAAATAGTGCTTATAGAAAAAAAAATCATAAATTATATTGATATTTTATTACATCATACTTTAATATTCTTTTTTATTTGAATTTATATTTCAAATAATTGTATATTTTTAAAATGTGTTAAGTTCAATAATTTCTATACAAATGTTTGAGTTGGTGTAAAAATAACAATTATATAAATTTTAAAAATAATTTTAACTAGTTAATGCAACAATAAAAAATAAATAAATTTGAAATTTGAAAACAATTTTAAGTAAAGTTGAATGTGAAACACAAATTTAAATAAACTTAGTTTTGTTGAAAATATATAATAAAAATATCAAATTTAATAAAAATATTTGGATGACATTTATATAAAAATTAATTTTTGTTTCAATTTGGAGAGGGACAAAATTGCACAACTTTTACAAAAATTAAGAATTAATTGAGACAAAAATTAAAATACAAGGATCAAATTGAGAATCAGAAAATGACATATGGCATAATAGTGTCATGTGGTACTGCCACTACCACATCACATTGTCACTTTCACGTGGCACGACGTCAGCTTGACATGTGCACGTGGCAATTAAAAAAAATTAAAAAAAAACCAGAAAATTCAGTAACTAACATGTGACACCCCTTTAACGTTGTTATTATAGCACTAACGGAAAACACTTGCTTGCATCAAATTTTCCAAAACAAGGACCAAATTGAGATAACAAAAATATAAGAACCAAATCGATATTTTGCCACGAAGGATCAACGATATAATTTAACTTTAATTTTTAAATTGAATTCAACTCCACTTGAAAAAAGGAAAGAAGTCAAATTCAATGTCGCCCAATCCAATTATTTGGATTAAACCAGATTAATTTTCAGTATTGGAAAAAGAGTCAATAAATATTAAAAAAATTGATAAAATTGCAAATTAATCTAATGTGAATTATCACATTCACTAAAAAAAATATTGGTTTTAAGAGAGGTTTATCATTAGAGGTTATAATAATCTCTACTAATAAATACAATAATGGAGGTTCTCCAAACCCTTAGTAAATGTAAGAGATTTTTGTAGAAACCCTTGGTAAATTTTGGGATTTTTTAGTATTCTGGAGTAAATGTAAGAGATTTTTGTAGAAACCCTTATTTTAACATTTTTTTACTCACATTGACACTGCTGACGTGTCAATGTTTTTTGATTAAAAAATTTTCTAGTTTTTTAATGAAAGCTCAGACGTGTGGTGGGTGGCTTCTTTTGGGTTCAGAGACATTACCCTTAAGGCTTACAATTGGAAATTTGTTAAGCATAAGTTCACGAAAGGTTTCGCTCTTGCAATACATCATTCAAAGTTGAAATCTTTGTGCAAGAGGAAGCATTGAAACAAACATAGCATAGTAGCACATCGACTTTGGCGTTGGTGGAGGAGTTGCTCAAAGAAACCCAGAATTTAAATTATTGTGCAATTGTGTCCGCTTTGGCGTTCTTCCATTCCGTGGTTGGTATATTTTTAGATTTGGTTGTCAATTTTGGGTATTTGTTGTTGTAATGTTTTTGGGTGTGGTGCATGTTGTTTATGAACAATTAGGGTTGATGTTATTTGTGTGATTTGTGAAACTTAATTTGTTCCTTTTGAATAGTAGATTATTGGTAGTAAAGCACTTAACGATGGACAATTTAGTAAGGACATGAAGGTATGTTTGGCTTTTGGTTTGAAATTCCTTTTACATTTTGTAGGATCTAAGAAAATTTTTGTTTATACAGATGTCTTTTTGACATTCATGCAAAGCGAAATATGTTGGAGTTGTTTGATAGATTAAATGTGAAACAAAGAGAGTATATTGTAGGCATACCGTTTTGGGGTTCATGACGTTAAACGATTCGATGAAGATAAGTCGGAACCTATTATCTCAGTTATGTTATAATGGGTTGAAAGGAGGGGTGGTTTTGTTATTGGTAGGGAAGTAGTTGAATTTAATTTTTTACATGTTTGTTTGAGGTTGGGTCTCAGGGTATTGGGGGGAAAAATTGATTTAAGTGACGAGGATGTAGACAGTGAATGTAGGAAGTTATTTTCTAGTGGGAAAATTGATGTTAAATTGATATATGACTTTCTTTTGAAATATGATAACGATAGTGGTAGTATAGAAATATTTAGTAGCCTTTATAGCTTGTTAGGCACATTTGAGTTTTGTTGCCAAAAAGAAATGGGATTGTCTTCCCCTTAATTTTTAAGTTAGTGGATGACTTAGAAAGTATATGTAAATATAATTGGGGTACATTAGTGTACGACTATTTGGTTGGTAACTTATGCAATGCGTCAAGGGCTTTGAAGAATGAATCACATACAAGTCACTTCCATGTTGTTGGATGTGTGTTATGCTGCAGGTAAAGCTTCATTGTATGATTTTGATGTTAACTATCTTGTTTGAAGTTGTATAGTGTGGTGTGCTATTTGTTTTTTAACGTTACAATTATAGCCGAAGGTTTAGTTGTGGGATAACAAAGTTTCCACGATTGTTGCATTGGATGGATATTAAAGTGTGTGACAATGTAATTAACAACAACTTTGATAAGGAAGTGGTTAACATGATGAAATTTAAATAGGTATGTTAAATTGTGGTTTATGTTTTGCTTGTTAAGTTGTGTTTTTTGTTGGCAGGATGTTGTTGATGTTGTGGTGTCCAATGAAGAACTTGATTATCATGTTGTCAAAGAAGCATTCCAAAGTTTTGCCATTTCATACAAGAAATCAATTATTAAAGAGAATGAACAGCTAGAGCATCTTGTAGACAATCAAGAACGTGAGATTGGTTGATCTCGAAGATTTTTTGTCTAATATAGAAGCTTTGGTTGCAAAAACGACAGAAGAACAGTCGAGGGATGATGATGATGATGATGTTGGTGTTGATTACACCGTTAATGACCCTCCGTATGATGCAAGAGTTGATGGTGTTACGGTTGATGATGATGATGGTGGACAATATAGCAATATGTATGACCGTACGAAGGCACAACCTCGAATGTGCTTTAAGAGGCATTCAATAAGAACTCCATTTGCCGGTTATGGGAAGAAAAGGAAGCCAAAATTGCTTACAATGGGTTAAAGTTCTTTTAAATTTAATGGCAGGAAAGTCATAGGTAGTTGTTGTTAATGTTTTTGCATTAGTCAAACTTGATGGTGATCCATATTTTGTTGTGTGTCCTTGAATTAATTGTCTCCTTCAATGCATTTGACAATATTTATATATGTTGTGCGCAATTTGTAAGGTAGATCCCCACATATATTGAGTTTGGTCCCCACTTATTAGTGATAGTTGGCAGCAATGAAATTTGTGGAGAAGACTGATGCACTCAAAGTACAATTAATTCATGTGCCTTGAAATGTGTAGAAGGCGTTAAGTAGCAATGTTGTGTACTTAAACATGTATTACTAGTTATATATGAAGAACTTGTTCAAAATATGTTTGTCAAGTCCACCAAAATTTTCATAGTGCTCCTCAGTTGTGGATTGCAGGGGAAGGCACCAAAATTTATTTTATTTATGAATTGAACATCCAAATTAAATGAAAATTAAACAATGCATTCTTTTCAAGTCCTACATGAACATTGAGTAACGCTTGATGTTTTAGAAATTTACAATTTGAAATGATATTCTATGATATAAAAATGTATCCCAACTTCCCTCATTATTTATCTATGGTAGTTATTATTTGAAATTTCAGGAAGAAAAATAAAAAGTAAAGTGTACTTAATTTGTGTGAGTTTGGTAGTTTAGATAAGAACATGATGTTGTTCATAAACTACATTGTAACTCCCTGGTTATTTTGCGTTCAGTCCATAATTAATTTATGGATACAAATTATCCAAAGATAATGACAATATCCAACAAATCATATGTAGGACCAACAAAATGAAATGACATGGTACAACAGTAAATTGTTTGGGAATATTATGTTCCAAGTAGTGTTTAAAAGCTTTGTTGCAAATACTCACTTATTCACTCATAAACTCCATAGTTTTGGATGGGCACAGGAACAATATAATTTATGGACATCAGTTAAGCATGTGAAGAGATTAATTGTTACCTTTAATTCATAAATTTCTTCCAAAATTTTTATGACAAGTCCCTAGGTATTTTGCCTTTAGTCCACATTTAAGTAGGAGAGCCACAACTTAATGAAATTCATTCCTTGAATGTAGTAAGCGTATTTTAGATGAAATTGGAACAAAATATATTAACTTTGTTGGTTCGTTAACATTACCATGGTTACAAAATTACCATAAAACCATAGAACTATAAAACATAAATATAACGAAAGTCGTTTCCTAATACATAATTGTAGAACAATTTCAATGGCAACTTCAAATATCCTTCTCAACAGATGGTCCAACTGCATTGGTCGAGGAGGTTGGACCATGTTCATTAGTGGAAGCCTTCCTTGACAAGTGTAGAAGTTTCTTCACTATGTCTTGAATTTTGGGATCAACTGATGGATGGGGCTCAATGACGGGAATAAATCATCTGTTGGGGGACAAATGTCTGGTTTAAATATCTATTCATGAACGAAAAAAAAAATTGACAAAACATTATTTAGGACATGTACATTGAATATGTGCTTACTACCTTGACAATGTTCTGTACTGTTATGTTTAGGTATGAATTTCCCCATGGAAAGGTGAAAGGGACAACCTACTCAAAGGAATATGACAAACAACATGATGATGAACCTTCAAGCGTCAAAATGAAGAGGATAAGGTCCATGATTGCAGCGAAAATGAGCTGGAATGGAAGAGTGGAGTCAAGCTTTGAAGGCCCTTGCAGCAATGAAGATGGAAGGAGATGAAGTCTAGAATAGAGGTTCATTCTAGGGAAGGAGGCTGGAGGATTTTAGAGTAGAAACTAGTTTAGCAAGTGACTCTTGAGGTAATAGGGGTGGAGTGATCTCAACAACAAGGCTATTACCATTCAAAAGTAACCAAATACAAGAGTAGAATTGCCCCATTTATAGGATTCATGGCCGGCCAAATGTAATGAAATGTATCATGAAATGAAATGGAAATGTAGCTTGTGGTCGTGAGATGAAAAGGAGAGTGGGATCAAGAGCCATGTGTCCACTCACACTCTCATTGCCTTGCTCCATGGAAAGCATGCGCTTCAAGCAAGGTCAATGCTAAAATTTGCGCTCCACTCTTGGCACAACATGAAGTGTGTGCTCCAAGCTTTCTCTCCCATGCTAGTCTGAGCAGAAAATGTTTAATTGAGCTTGAATTAGCCCAATTTGAAAATGAAACAACTAAGTACTTCAACATTTATTCTACAAAAACATGGCCTAACATTTGGCCCAAAATAATTCTACTCTAATGCTCTTACATGATCCTCTCATATCTTGATATCTATTTTGGCCCATGAAAGCAACATATGAAGCCCATGATGATTTTGATCTTCTTGAGCAAAGCCGATTTGAATCTTTCTAAGCATCCCTCTTGTTATTGGGCCTTTGAGTGGGTTTGGGCTTTGAGATGCATGTGGGCTTAGAGTTGGGCCCATGGTGGACTCATCACATAATGTACTTAACTATATCGAGACAAGATGGATGTTCAGATGAAATTGCAGCAATCAAACTATATAAAACCACATAATATCTGTGAAATATCAATATCATAATTAAAATTTTGAAATATGCGAAATATTAATGTCAATATGAAATATCAATATCATAATTAAACTACGAGAATATTAAGGTATAAACTAAATGTCATTTTGAAAATTGTTCCTTCACGACAAAAAAAATAATTTTTATTAGTGTTGTGTTTTATTGTTATATTAAACTGCTAAAAAAATTGTTTGTGTTAGATTTTATTAACCACAATAATTATATATATATATATATATATATATATATATATTAATATTTTTAATCTTTTGACACTTATTCTTTTCTTGTTTCTTTTTCTTGCTCCATATTTCACAATCTATAGTTTGTTTCGCAACTCATAAATGGTATGAAAATTCAAATACAAAAGCAAACTTAGTAATGTGATGGTTCCTCCTATTCAGTAATGTGATGGTTTCTCAACCTTTCTCCGCAAAACCACGAACTTTAATTGGCTCCTCTTATTCAACAATGGTTCTCTCAGTTTTTGCTTTTGCTTCACCCCCAATTTGAGCTTAATAACGTCATTTTACCTCTTTCTCTAAAGCTTCAAGGAATCTTGAACCTTCTCTTTGTGTTGTTGATGCCAACCTTGCACGTAGTGAATCTAACAGAGCTTTAGGTTTCCATCAATCGTCGTCGGCACTGCCACTACAAGAAAAACTGATATTACCAACGGTCAAAATCCATCGCTAAATCAACATTACTGACGAATTATCGACGGTCAAAAATCTGTCAGTAAAATGCTTGACCAAAAATTATCAAAAAATCCGTCGGTAATTACCAAAAAATCCGTCGATAAATTTGTTGCACTGTTCATCTTCTTCCTCCTCCCTCTTTCAAATTTTTTTTTTTGTTTTTTTTTTTGGTCGCCGTCGCCGTTGCCGCCACCATCGACGCCACCGCCGCTGTCGCTGCCACTGTCGCTGCCGCTGCCGCCGTCGTCTTCTTCTTTCTTTTTTTTCTCCTTCTTCTCCTTCATCTTCTCCTTCTTCCCCTTCTTCTTCTTCCTCTTCTTCCTTCTTCTTCTTCTCCATCTTCTTCTTCTCCTTCTCCTTCTTCTCCTTCTTCTTCTCTTTCTCCTTCTTTTTCTTCTTCTTCTTCTCTTTCTTCTCTTCTTCTTCTTCTTCTTCTTCTTCTCCTTCTTTTTCTTCTTTTCTTCTTCTTCTCGTCTTCTTATAAGGAGAGTTTTGGGCAGGAAAATTCCCGCTTCTTTTACAGATGAATTTTACTGACGAATTTTAAGTTATGTAAATATCGACGGATTTATCGACAGAAAAATTCGTTGATAATTCAAATTTAGGCGGGAAATTTCCCGCTTCTTTTACCTATAGAAAAATCTGTCAGTAAATCTGTCAGTAAAAAAAATTTGAATTACCGACGAATTTTACCAACGAATTTTTTTGTCGGTAAATGAAATTTGTGTTACCGACGGATTTTTCTGTTGGTAATTAAAATTTGAGAATCCGTCGATAAAATCTATACCGACAAAAATATATCCGTCAGTAAAATTCCGTTGGTAATTTCAATTTTTTTGTAGTGCGCCATTGCCTCCCTTTAGATTGGTTGCACCTCCATTATGTCTTCATTTCATCACCCCATTCACATGGTTGTATAATTCCTTGTGATGGTTTTGTTTGCTTGTTTGACCATTCCTTTAGGAAACAATGATTGAAGTTTAGTAAAAAACCATTGAAATGTTCGTTCCACACTTTCTCATATGCACGCACATCGATTAATGAAATGTTAGTATGGGTTTTGTTTGTTTGTAGCCTAGTTAATGGCTTCTTAGATGATCACAACTAGGGATGGCAAAAATACCCGTGCCCACGGATATCCGCGGATAAAATCCGCGACGGATAGTTACTACCCGCGGGTATTTATTACCTGCGGGTAGCGGGTAGCGGGTATTTTAATACCCGCTTATAAATGGGTCGGGTACGGGTATCATACTATCCGTGCCCGACCCGACCCGTTGCCATCCCTAATCACAACAATAACAAAGGAAAGTGTTACAAAGAAATCCCTCTCACTAAATCCAACATAGGAAAACTATGGACTTAGATATGTGGTTGGTTGTTGTAGTAAAGTAGATAAGGAAAAACTAACTGTTGGAACCATGGTGGTTCTTGATAAGACGACACTAACCATAATGTGAGCTCTTCCACATGAGGTAAGGTTTAATGGTTAATTTCTTTTTCAGTATTATTTGATATGGTGAATGTGTAGCTTGTATTCTTTAGGCTATCTGGTTTGTTTTCCTTCTAGAAATCATTTATGAGTTGATAGGTCGATCTAGTAGTTTATTATATGTTGCATGAGGATCCTAGTAATATCAGTTATTCCACTATTGGTGGTTTATCTCATGAGATAAGAGAATTAAGGCAATAGCTTGAATTACCTCTCATGAACCCTTAGCTTTTCCTTAGAGTCAGAATTAAACCTCCTAAGGTGATTAATTTTCACTGTACTACTATGTTTGTTACTTCTTTTATGTTCTTGGCAGTATTGTCACCTAAGTTTCTATTTAAAAGTTCCTCAGTGGAAATTTACTTTAACGAGCCATGATATTTAATTTTGAATCTGATTAGTATCTTCTTAATTATTGTCTCACAAGGTATGCTCCTAATGGTCCTTCTGGAATTCGTAAAACATTGTTAGGTAGGGCAATTTCTAGTAACATAGATGCTAACTTCTTGAAGGTCAAACTTGTTTCTTTTCTTAATACCTTTGTGTTTTTAGGTTTCCTTTAATCTTAAATATAATGTATTGTATCCTCTATACTATTGTATATTGTTTTAAGTGCAAGAATTGATAAGTACATTGTTTCAAGTGCAATAACATGTTAATGGCAACAAATAGTTCTGATGTAGTGGTCAATATACTTTTGTACCTATCGCTTTATTTAATACTACTTTGGTTGGATTATTGTAACATCCTGACTGGATATTACGGATTTAAATATTAAAATAGAGAAATATAATTAAACTGCATTTACTGAAATATCATTTCCCTAAAACACGAGAAATTTTAATCCTTTTATTACCTTAACAATAATCCAAAAATCCATGATAATAAATACTATTATAATTGTCCAAAAGTCTAGTAATATCCATGTTTACAATTTATTTGAAATCATAAAAACAATATAAAACTCCGAGAAAATCCTTCTCCCAAGTATAGTCCCGCTCCGGCTCTACGCTCCACCAGAACCACCTGCAACGTCATCTGTTCCCGTGTACCGCGTACGCGATTATCACCAAACACAAGCAGATAAGGTGAGCTAAAAGAATATAAACATATGCAACAATTTATATAACAAGACACACACATCCAAGGATCCTCATCCTTTGATCTCATATCACACGGCCACTACCATGTAATCCATGTTCTACTTCTTTGGTTGATAATCTCAAGCTACCATTACTGTCTAACCTACAAGCCACCACTTGTAGAACGCATGCGGGAACACTCGTTATTCCGAGCCACAACTCAAAGAATGCTCGTGTTACCCTTTATCCTAAGCCACAACTCCAGGAATACTCCAACATTTGATCCTTGAGATATCGCCCAAAGCCTCGTAGACAACACATATCCAAAGCAAGCAAATCACAACGTCTGCTTCATCAAAAATTGCATGGCGCTGCACACGAGTCGCCAAGCGCAAAAGGCTTCCAGACCGCCTGACAGGAGACACGTGCCGCCTGACAGGAGACACGTGCCGCCAGGCGCCAAGTGTAACGTCCTAGCCGGAAATTACTTATTAAAATAAATAAGAAAATAAATAAAAATAATCACCTCATTTATTAATCATCAATTTCCCAAAAACACAAGAAAATTTAAACATTAAAGTTCAACGTGCCAATATAGATAAAATAAATCGCATCAGTGCGTGTTACAATTAAAATCGTCTATGAAATTATTACATATATAACCATAGTTCATCATAATGACTAGTGATAAAACCCTGAGATATCCCCACTCTGTCTCTAGGCATCTGTCTGCTCTCCTGCATCAACATCTGCTCCCATGTAACAAGTTACATGATCATCGCCACACACACACAGATAGGGTGAGCTCATTTAAATAAAACCAAACAATATAATATTAAAATACAACATCAATAAATTTAAACCCGGGTTAGTACACTTTCCCCATTTTCTTTTATTTCTTCACTCTCAACACTTGCCTTTAGACGTCTATCATCTCTATACCCTTTAGGTGAGATCAATGATCGATCTTTGCTGTACGAGTGTCTACTCGCCCCTCCAACTACAGGCCACCACCTGATAGTCCACACGTGGGAATAACTTTGCCACAGCATCTCACTATGACACCAAGTGGAGTTCCCCAAAACAAACCTAAGTTTGTAGTTGTTTCCAGACTACCAAATCTCTATTAGAATCCACTGAAGAGGGCAATCATCTGAAACCTTGCTGTACGATCCACAACCCGCACACTCCACTGGACTTCCTAAACCACCAGGCTACAACCTAGAGTGGTCACGTGTTACCCTAGTACAAGATGCACTCGTAACTGGGCCCCCAGCCAAAGCATCGCATCATGAACATCCCCTAAAACGGTGTAGAAAAGTTTCCTCGCATACCATCACTGGACCAAAACCGCCTGGCGCGCATCTCACTCCGCTAGGCGGAACTTATCTCTAGACCGCCTGGCGGGCATCACACACCGCTAGGCGCCACGCGCCTGCAGCATCAACACTGCACTGTCACTGCCTGGCGGACACCATCTTGCCGCTCGGCGCCTCTGACATCGTCGCCGCCTGGCGCTTCCACCCCATATCGCCAGGCGCCTGTCTTCTTCCAGGTCTCCTACTGCACCGGTTCCGCCTGGCGGAACCATACTTTACCGCCAGGCGCACTGTGTTAATCAGTGGCCACTGCCACTGATTGAAGCTTCTACCGCCAGGCGCCTCGCCTCGTGCCGCCAGGGGCCATAGTAGTAGCGCAATGCTACTGGTTTTTGGCATTTTTTTTCAGGTCTTAAGAGATCCCAAATCAGTCATACATTATTTTTTCATACCAATCATAATATTTACAAACATAATACCATAACCAAACTCAACATATACCACTAACTCATACCCAATTCACACATATACAATTACATCATACCAATTCAATTATCATCTTACACATCCTCCTCATCGATTTCTACTCTAAACCTGCCACATAAACTCAATCTTTGATCATGACATCTAATGTTTATTTAACTCATACCACGACAATTCTTTCAAAACATAATACCAACATTTTATAGCAAACCCTTTTCGCAAAACAAGGGTTTAGAAGTTAGACACAATCTCTGCCACATTACCTATATTAATTCCGCATTCATTGACCAATTCACACACAGATATGATATTCTTATAGTCTCTCATGCATATTCTCATTTAATCCTGACATTTAAATCTCAACTACACCCCCGTCTACTCTTCCATTTCATACTCGTGGTTAGGTTCACTTCTACCCACGCTACTCTACCAATTCCAGCTTGTTACAATTCTATTCCACACAACACTCATCACCTAAAATCACTACTGCGACTTAAAAATGATCCATAGCAGCGTCCCTTACATATGACTCCTTACGTTCATACAAAAAAAAAAACAAATACATATATATTTATCTTGCATAAAATAACACTCATTTGATTAAACCGTGTCCTACCTCGTGCATAATAGTTTTTAACCCCCAACATAAACCCTAACTCCCAATTTCAGAGCAAAAATCATGTCTTCCAACATACCACAATAATCACAATCGTTCATAGACTTCAACGTCAAAAAAATCAAAAGCAAAACATCACAAAAACATTGACAAACAGCAAAAATTGCGCAACCCAGTTCGTGCCGCCTGGCGAGTCTCCTTCGGCCGCCTGGCAACTCATAAAAAAATCCAAAACCTGGTGCAAACTATATGTGCCGCCTGGCGGCAGTTCATGCGCCGCTAGGCGATTTTTGGAAAATCCAGAAAACTCAAACAACTAAGGATTTTCAAGTTTTACATTTTCCAGAACATATCATTATCCAATAATAACAAGTAAAAACACGTAATTGAAACTCCCCTAACCTGGATTCCTTGCTCAATTTGCTAAATGTGCTACTTCTTTCTTGTTTGCCAATCTCCCTCTTGCTCTTCTACCAATTCAGACCCAGAACCTCACCCAACACTCACAATTACTTTCCTTTCGCGCTCTCTTTCTGATATAGACTCAGCCTTGGCAAAACCCTCCCTAATACTCCACTTTCACCTTTTAAACAGTGCTTAAATTTAGGTCCATAAGGCAAAAACGGGTTTCTCACTTAATTAATGGTTAATGGCCATTCATGGTCCCTTTATGGCTATTTTTTCAGCCTCCCTTGGCTGCTAGATCAGTTAGGGTTTCCCCTAACCCTTCCCATTCCACCCAAATCTAGCATTAGATAAAAAATATAACGTTTAATTTAGGTTTTCCCCAAGGCTAGAACCCATAACCATGCAATTACTAAGTTAATACCAAACCATCATGCCAATTCATATTTCATGCCAACTAGTATAACCCAATTGCTATCTTCTTACTTACACGCACAACATATTAGATAAAGAAATAAATAAAATTAAATCCTACACAAATGGCATACATAGGACTCGAACCCAAGTCCTTTCACACAATCAAAGTACTCTCAACCACTTGAGCTAGTACTTTTCCACGTCATGAAGGTTAGCATTTAATGCCATAAAGGCTTCTCTCACTCGCACTAATTAAATAATTAATTATTTAATTATTTAAATTTAGCGGGTCTTACACCAAGCGCCTTTAATGTTACTGTTTCCACAAGTATCGCCTGCCGGGACAACCCTTATCACCAGGCGCAACACGCTTCAATTCTCTACTGGTTTTGTAGCCATCACTTGGCGGTCAAACACCACCGCCAGGCGCTACACCAGTACTTATGCAATACTGGTTTTTCAGCACCCAAAACAAGTAAAAACAAACCATTCACATTTCTTATATATATATATATATATATATATATATTCCCTATTTTAAACCATGCTAGCATTCAATTCTAACTTATGAATAACACATGCTCAAACAAATATAAGCAGCAACACTCTAACAATTTAAGCACATAATCCTATGCACCAATGCAATTAATATTGACACACATGCCTTGATCAATAATCAATTCTCCACATGTGACAAACCCAAAGGAACATTCAAATTGATATAGACTTACCTCATAACCCACTCATGCTTCATTATAAGATACTTGTAATTATCAAGAGCTTATTCATGTATTTCAAAGACTCCAAAATCAGCAATCTTGAGTAACGTATATCTTTAACTCCTAACAACCAAATAAAATCTCCACCGTTCAAAGTGAAGAACTACGTGCTATGGACCACCTGTAAAAAATTCAACTAAATCGGACGGTTAACGAATCGGAAAATGTAGTTTTACAAAAACTACAAAAACCAAAAAAAAAATGGTGGCGCCTAACGCCCAGAAGTAGGGAAGGTGGCGCCTGGCGGGACTATACTACCGCCAAGCACGTTTTTGTGAATCAAAGCGGTACACATCACTAGTATGGCGCTTAGTGGCTAATTGAGTGCCGCCAGGTGGTTCCTGAAGTTTCACGAATCCAACAGCTCTTTCCTTGCGCCTGCAAGCCTTAGTTTTTTCCCGGTTTCCCCTGGCATGCAGATTTCCATCGATTCTCACACAATCCAACTTCTAAGTATAATGATTCATATCTTCAGCGCATCCATTATCAATTTTTCCAAGCAATTCAACACCAATTAATCACGTAACCTTCAACTCTAAAGATCTCAACCCTAAGAGATGTTCATACAAATTTTCATCCAATTTAGCCTCCAATTACATATAGTCCAATGAGGTATGAAGCCTAATCACTCTCAAATGATTAGAACATTAGTTTCCCCTACTTAGAATCATCACAGAACACGAAACACATCAAAATCGAGTCAATTCGACTCGCGTCGCCTGGCGGGTGTTCATCACCGCCAAGCAGTTCAACCAAAAACCTAGAATCTGGGTTGCAGCCATGTGTCACCTAGCGGCCAGGGATGTGCCTCCAGGCGGTTCCTCTTCAAGAACTCATAAACCAGTACAAAATGAAGTGTCGCTTAAGAGTGATTCATCACCGGCCAGGCAGTTTCTGGAAAAAATTATAGAAACACGAGAATCACTTGAAATAGGCAGAATACATACATCCAATTCATCATACATCACAAGAAATTAACGACACGAATAAAAATAACGGAGTCTAGCTCCCCTAACTTGGATTCCTTGCTCCCAAAAATGCGTAAATCTTCGAGTCCTTGATCCCAATCAGCCTTAGTGTGATTCCTCCTTCAGAACTCCTTCTCCACTCTCTTTTCTCTCTCTTTTCACTGTGATTTACTCTCTCAAAGTGTACCTATGGCAGCCTTAGAATAAACCCCCTCTCTCCCCCTTAATTTTCACTAAATCACCTTAATTAGCAATGATGGGAGGAAAAACGAAAATGGTAATTAAGCTAACTTAATTGCCATTCAAGGTCCATTAGTGGTTGTTTTTCCATCCCCTCTTGGCTGCCCATTCAGCTAGGATTTCCTCTGCCCTTTCACATTCAAGCCAAAACTAATGTTTGCAAAAAAAAAGAATATGAAAGGGGAGAGATGTTGACATGATAAGCCAAGGTGGTTTGCTTCTTGAAGATTTGATGAAGATTGAATGAAGCTCTTTTGAACTATCTTGAAGCCATTACCATTGAAATGATGCCTACATTGATGAAGGAAAGGAGATTTGATGATATCCATGGTGATTAAGGATGGAACGTGTGCTCTCCATGTTGTTACATCATTAAGAAAGTGTATTTGTAGCTTGTAATTCATGTTGTAGACCTTAAAGCATTAATTAGATGTAGTTTGGTCTTTATTGTGTTTTTAATTTGTTGAATGGTTTTTCAACATATTAAAATGACTCTTTTAATCTGTTGAATGACTTTTTAACAGTTAAAACGTTGGCTGTAGTAGCCTTAAACTGCAACAAATTCAATCAGTTGATTTAGTTTTTAATCGACTGATTTCACTTAAGTCAAGTGAAATAAACCGATTGATTTGAAAATCAACATGTTGAATTTCGTAACAGTTTGACTATAAAAGTTGTGATTTTTGAAAGAGAGGTTTGTTGATCATTTTAGAGCATGATTTTGTTCTGGAAACTTGTGGAAACTCTATCTTTCGTGATCATACGTGTTGCAGCTGTTGAAGATTGATCTTGGATCAATTCTTGGAGCTTTTGGCTTCATTTGAAGCTTGGAGAAAGTCATTTGTGGTAGGCTAGGCTGTGTTACCACTAAGGTTTGATCTTTCTCAAGCTTTGTGTGTGTGCCTGGTGGTTTTCCAAGTCTGCAAGAGGGTTCTTGCTGTGTTGGTGTGATTCTTGTGTGATTCAAGAGTATTTTGTGGTGTTTTTGCATATTTTGGAAGTGTAAGGGTGGATACTTTGTAAAACTTTTGAAATAGTGCAAAGTCAAGCTAAGGTTACCTTGACAAACTGGATGTAGCTCAGGGTTGAGTGAACTAGTATAAAAATCTCGTGGTGTCCTCTCTTCTCTAACCTTTCTCTCTTGCATTTTCATTTTAAAGTTTCAAGAACTTGTGCTTTAATCATCTTTTTTATGTTTTTGCATGTTTCCATGGCATCTGAAGCATTGAGCATGTTTGTATAATCATTTGGAACTGGTCTTGATCATTCTTGAGCATTCTTTCTAGTTTAAAACTCGAATTTGCATTTCTGCATTTTTCCCAGTATTTTAGTCGACTATTTTTCTGTTTCAATCAATTGATTATACAAGAACATAATCTGTTTAGTAAAATCAACCTGTTAACTCTATTTTTGATCGATTGAAAGTGTACAGTTCAGTACTATTTGCATCCTAACTTGGTGATCTATTTGATTCAATTAAAGGTGGTTTTTAGCTTGCAAAGGTAGCCTAAATTTTTAACTAGCCAATTCAAGCCCCCTTTCTTGGCTTTTCAACCATTTCAAAACTAACAAGAGAAACCCTACCTACAAAATAGGCAGTCTAGGGGGTTGAGAAAACACCTTGTTAATGACTATTGAATAGTCATTAAGCCTCCTTTAAACAAATTTTCGTTTTAGAGAATAAACAAGAATTTTTACTCTCATAATTGGATGAGTGTGTAAACTGCTGTTGTGAGTGCACTAGGAAAGGAAGTGATCAAAGCAACCATTATCAGCATAGGCACAAGGGTTTCGGGTCCATTTGGTGGTGAAACCAATGAGCACTTGTGGGGAGCACGAAATAAGCTTGGAGTTTTCGAATTGAGCAAGGATTAACAGGTTAGGGGAGTTTACGCGTTAGTTTTTATGTATGAGCGTGAATTGTATAATGTTTGATATGAATTGTATGCATTTCTATTGTGTTGTTCGTGTTTTTCTAGGTTTCTGGAAATTTCCAGAAACCGCCTGGCGGGCTGTTCATAGTTGCCAAGCATCACATGCGTTGTGGCTTATTTTTGGGTTCTTGAAGAGCAACCGCCTGGCGATAAACTCCCGACCGCCAGGCAACACATACCAGTTTTACCCAATTTTTTGTGTTTTTATGAAGGGTCTGGCGGTGGTGATTGACCCGTCAGGCGACGCGAACTAATTTTTGCCTCGATTTTGATGTTTCTCAAGTTCTGGGAGGTTTCTGATCGGGGAGAAATTGCGTTCTAATCTTTATGAATGATTAAACATCGTATTTCATTGGCAATTCATGGAATTGAGGTTTAATTGAGAAGAAAATTGCATAAAGGTTATCTTAGTGTTGATGATTTGGGGATTTCGAAAATGACACTAATCTAAATGGAAAATGTGAATGAATTTGGGTATGGGAAGTGTTAGAGAATGAATTGTAATCCTAAAAGATGGAATCGTATCTTATAGAGTCAAAACTTGGTTGAACTCAGAGTTGTTGTGAGTGGGTTGAGGTTCGCATGTGCAAAGAAGAATGTTGGGGTTCCTGGAACAACAGGAACCGCCTGGCTGGTAGTATAGTCCCGCCAAGCGCCACCTTCCTCACTTATGAGCGCTAAGTGCCACCTTTTTTTTCTTGTTTGCGCAGTTTCCATAAAACTACATTTCCGGGTTCGTTAACCGTCTGATTTAGGTGAAATTTTGACAGGTAGTTCATAACATGTAGTGCTTCATTGTGAACGGTGGTGATTGATTTAGAAGATAGTAGCTAGAGATATATGTCACGCGTGATTGGTTGTTTGAATTCCCTAATAGTATGATTACTAATGGTTGATTAAGTGTTCTCAAGTGCTGGTATGGTCTTGATTGGTGAATGTATATATATAAATATATAAATATGTGAATGATGAGTATGTTTTTGGTAGTGCTTGCTAAGGTATGTTCAACTACGTGTGTTGGACTACAGACGGGTAGGTCCGTAGAGCAGGACTACGAGCAGGGAGGTTCGTAAAGTAGGACTATGAGCGGGGAGGTTCGTAGAGGTAGGACCACGAGTAGGCAGGTTTGTGTGAGCATCATAAACCCAGAATCCGAGACTAACTATTTTGTGTGTTGTGAAGGTTGAAAAACCTTGGGGATTAAGGTCTTGGCCAAGAATTAACTAGAATAAAATAGATGGGTGTATCTTGATTTTCTTATTAACTTATATGTTATCTGTTTATCAGCTCACCCTATCTGCTTGTGTTTGGCGATGACCGTGTAATGCGTTACACGAGAGCAGATGATGTTGCAGGTGGTGCTAATGAGGCATAGCATTGGAGAGAGGGTTAGTTGGGAAAATCTTTTACTAGAATTTTATCATTATTGTTTTTATGAACCTTGTAAACAATGTTTTACTGCTTTGTGAATTTGGATATTGTATTGGAGTTTAATAAATTATGGATTTGTGGATAACTTCTGATTAATAAATGTTTTAAAATTTCCCGCGTTTTTGGGAAGCGAAGTATAATAAATGAGATTTTCATCATTTTTCTTCTTTTTTGTTACTTAAATTAGTAATATCCGACTGGGATGTTACATTTGGTATCAAAGCAATGGTTTTCAAATAATTTTTTGGCCTTGGGGAGTGAGCTTGTCGGGTTTCAGTTGCGAAACCTTGTAGGAATGGATTTGTAGTCTATCAATCATACTATTGATTGTGGACTGCGTAGAGTTACGAAACTGGAAGCATTAAGAATAGAAAATATCTTGATAAAGTGATGAGGGTGGACACTCATGACTATATCAGAGATAGTTTCCTTTCTTAATTCTAAAGGTTGAGTTCCTCTCCTATACCTTTTCTTGTTATGTTTGTACTTTTGTGTTATGTGATTGTTATTTGTGGTGGCAAAGGAATGTAGATTCAAAGTCAAACTTGACTTGCTTGCCTTGTAAGGGTTAGAGTAGGGCATTTGAGGCACTTTCTTGACCGAAGAAATGAATATTCAGAAGGTTGTGTATCAGTGTACGAGTGAAATTAAGTTGTGAATTTGTAGGCGAAAAAGACTGGAGGAGTTTAGAAACATCGCGTTAAACTGAGGGTAAGAATATGTTCTTGGAACGAATACAACAAGTTTTGCGAAAGGAATCAAATTCAACGGTTAGAATAAGGAGAGGTGTTCAGTGCATGCTTGTGCAGCAAAGTTGAGAAGTCAAATCGGTGCTACATCCTACCATGGGTTTGAGGTAGGAGTGGAAAGTAGTGAAACATATGAGGCTAAGGCTAAACCAAAAGGGTAGAGACAATGAAATGAGAATCTCAAGCGGGAGGTAAAGTTGAGGCAAAAATTGAAAGATTAGGTCGACCAGGCAATGTTCTGAGAAAGGGGGAAAACCAATCACGTGGTAAGAATATCGTATGTTCAAGGTTTTATGTCGGTCAACCTCCATGAGAGGCAGTTAAATCTTGTCGGCAATAACAACAATTTAAGTTAGGAGTAAAATGAATGTCCTAAGTAAGGTGGCTTACAAGAAATAAAGGTTTGACTTGGAACATGAGACGAACGGTTTCAAGTATCAAAAGAAGAAGTACTTCGTTAAGTTGTTCTTATGGGAATGAGGCAGTTTGTAATGTCATTGCACAAGGGGGGATGAAAGTAAAAGAGGAAAGTATTGTGTAGCTAAAGGAATGTCTCTACAAATATGGTGTTGGATCGATTAAAGTAAATAATTAAAAGGATACAAGGTATAAAAGTGGTTTTTGGGGTAGGCATTTTGGTTTTAATCGAGATCATATACTCCTTGGTATCGCCATTATGAGAATTAGGTTCTGGTTGTCTGCAAGAGGGAGTTGGTAGTGAGATGTTGGTTTACTCTACAGTTGCGGCTAAGTGTGGAATACTTGGGTTTGGTGGTGTCTCGGGATGATCGAAGAATCTATACTCAAGGTTAATTGGAATTGACTCTTTTATGAGACTGGGACATCAACACAAGAGTGGATAGGTTATTTTTGAATCTCATCCCGGAACGATGTGATACTCAACAAGGTGGTGTTCGATGATCCAAAGAGATAAGTCCACGATGGTGTAATGGTAGATGGATCAGGAAGCTGAGAACAGAATGTCGTGTGAACTAGAGTTACTTAGCAAAGACAAGAGAATAATAGACACAGAGGATCTCAATGGTGGAAGAATCCTAGACTCGTTTTCAAGTAGATACTAGAATTTGACTTTGGAGTGGTGAAGTTCTTTATTGCATTAGTACCTGAGGAAGAGTTGGTGTCAATAGTTTCTAATCGGATGGTTTCACGAGGAATGGAAGAAAGAGAAGCAGAGGAATAGATATTGAAGATTTGATGGCAAGGACTCAATGTAAACACTTTAATGATTGCAAGTTTTAGAGCATCTCGCTTAAAAAAAATAATGAGCTAAACCATTTAAGTGAAGTATTGACTAAGATTAGAGTGGTTCCAGATGAGGTGTTGGGTGGAAGGAGAGGCATAATGCCGTTGTGTGGATACCCGGATTAGGAGTCGGTGATTATGGGACCGAGTTGCTGCAGTAGACGACAAAGAGGGTTAGTTTAATCCAAGGCTGGATGCATGCGCCAAAGAACAAATAGAAGTTGTAGGTATGTATGAGGAGAAGGTCGTGGGAGTTTTAGGTTGGAGAGCATGTGATTCTCAGGATTACTCCAACTACCGACAATGAAAGAGCGATCAAACTCAGGAAGTAGACTCAGAAATTCATCAAACCATATCAGATAACACGAAGGATAGGTCCAGCAGCCTATGAGGTCACTTTACCACCGCACTTGGCAAACTGTATATTGGACTTACAATTAAGGGAGTACATTGCAAGTCTTACCCATGTGTTGGAGGAGGACGGCGTCCAGGTGCATGAGGATCTAACAATGAGAGTTGGATCAGTGAGAACCTTGGATTCTCAAGTCAAGCCGCATAGAGGGAAGGAGGTCCGGGGTGTGAAAATCGTCTGGGAAGAGGCAACCCAAGAGATGACTTGAGAGATGGAAGACCTCACGAGGCAATCCTATTCGCATCTATTTCTGGGTAAGTCCAATTTTTGAGGACGAAAATTTTTATAAGGTGGGGGGAATGTAAGACGCGAGAAATTTGGATAATTAAATAAATAATTATTTAATAAATGCGTGTAGTAGAAGCCTTTATGGCATTTAATGGAAATTGATATAACGTAGAAAAGTACTAGCTCAAGTGGTTGAAAGTACTTGGCTGTGTGAAAGGACTTGGGTTCAAGTCCTAAGTATGCCAATTATATGATATTTTAAAATGTGCATTATTTTAATGTTATGATTGAATGTGAGTAGTGATAATGTAATCCTAATATTATAAGAATTACCATGAAACATGTGTTGGTTGAATTGGTTGTGCATTGACTTTGTAATTGAGGGGTTGTGTGTTCAAACCTTGCTAAGAATGAATTAAACTTTCTTTTTGCCTAATTTTCTTTTGGCAAGAATATGAAAGGGGAGAGAAACCCTACCTGCAAAATGGACAGCCTGGGGGTTGAGAAAACACCTTGTTAATGACTATTGAATAGTCATTAAGCCTTCTTTATACAAATTTTCGTTTTAGAGAGTAAATAGGAATTTTTACTCTAATAATTACATGAAAAAGCAGTGGTAAGAGTGTGTAAACTGCTGTTGTGAGTGCACTAGGAAAGGAAGTGATCAAAGCAACCATTATCAGCATAGGCACAAGGATTTTGGGTCAATTTGGTGGTGAAACAAAGGAGCACTTGTGGGGAGCACGAAATAAGCTTGGAGTTTTGAATTGAGCAAGGATTAACAGGTTAGGGAGTTTACGCGTTATTTTTTATGTATGAGCATGAATTGTATAATGTTTGATATGAATTGTATGCATTTCTATTGTGTTGTTCGTGTTTTTCTGGGTTTCTGGAAATTTCCAGAAATCGCCTGGCGGGCTGTTCATAGCTGCCAGGCGGCACATGCGTTGTGGCTTATTTCTGGGTACCTGAAGAGGAACCGCCTGACGGTAAGCTCCCGACCGCCAGGCAACACATACTAGTTTTACCCAATTTTCTGGGTTTTTATGAAGGGCATAGCAGTTGTGATTGACTCGCCAGGCGATGCGAACCAATTTTTGGCTCGATTTTGATGTTTCTAAGGTTCTGGGAGGTTTCTGATATGGGAGAAATCACGTTCTAATCTTTATGAATGATTAAACATCATATTTCATTGGCAAGTCGTGGAATTCAGGTTTAATTGAGAAGAAAATTGTATGAAGGTTATCTTAGGGTTGATGATTTGGGGATTTCGAAAATGACACTAATCTAAATGGAAAATGTGAATGCATTCGGGTATGGGAAGTGTTAGAGAATGAATTGTAATCCTAAAAGATGGAATCGTATCTTATAGAGTCATAAGTTGGTTGAACTCAGAGTTGTTGTGAGTGGGTTGAGGTTCACATGTGCAAAGAAGAATGTTAGGGTTCCTAGAACAGTAGGAACCGCTTGGCGGCACCCAATTGGCCGCCAGGCGCCATACCAGTGATGCATGGCGCTTTGATTCACGAAAAACGCTGTTTTTCTTATTTTTCACGGAACAGGAACCTCTCAGTGGTAGTATAGTCCCGCCAGACGCCACCTTCCTCACTTCTGGGAGCTAGCCGCCACCTTTTTTTTATGTTTTGTGCAATTTTTGTAAAACTGCATTTCTCACTTTGTTAACCGTCTGATTTAGGTGAAATTTTGATAGCTAGTCCATAACATGTAGTGCTTCATTGTGAACGGTGGAGATTTTATTTGCAGGACAGTAGCTAGAGATATATGTCATGCATGATTGGTTGTTTGAATTCCCTAATAGTATGATTTCTAATGGATGATTAGGTGTTCTCAAGTGCTGGTATGGCCTTGATTGGTGAATGTATATATATATATATATATATATATATA
>Ga0214544_1004746_pt1 | contig 27014 bp, 16 predicted proteins | sample CNSS3metaG_FD_160074 | JGI IMG/M metagenome (GOLD analysis project Ga0214544, IMG submission 160074) | Root nodule microbial communities from cowpea collected in UCLA plant growth center, Los Angeles, California, USA - CNSS3 | ecosystem: Host-associated > Plants > Roots > Nodule | place: USA...
ATAACTATTTCTTTTATATACATTCGTTCACATTCATTTATCATAATCTCATATTTCAAGTGGTATAATCAGGTAATTTTATCTCAAAATATTTATAAATATTATATATATAATTATTTCTTTTATATATATATTTGTTCATATTCATTTATCATAATTTCATATTTTAAGTGGTACAATGAATTTAAGATAATTTTATCGCAAGATATTTATAAATATATTATATCACCGAGATAAATTATTTATCTAATTTCTTTTAGTGGTGGTATCAAAGTAAGGGATGTTAAAGTGGATTAGTTCGTCAGTCTCTTAAGAAAAGAACAAGTTGGATTGAAGTTTTCAATCCGTTAACTTGCTTTGGTCCGACTCACTTAATCCATCAATTTGGTGGGTCAAAGACAGGTCAGTTCGTCCTGGTTCATTGGTCCTTTTTTAAATATTTTTATGTTTAAATATTAAAAATAAATAAATTTTTTATATTTTTTTTATAAATGTTAATATACAATACTATTATAATTTAAATCATTGACACTTACAAATCAAGTTCTAATTATTAATGATAATAAAGTAATTTAACATATAAATTTAATAATTAGTTTAATTTATCCAATTAAAGATATTAATCGATCAATTAAAAGCTTAAAAAAACATATATGATTAAATATGCTCTAAATATGTATTTATAAGTATATATGTAAACAAATTTTATAAAAAAAAAATTATAGAAATTAAAAAATAAAAGGTGGCGGGTCAGCCCACTTGGGGCGGGTTGCAATTTTGAACCCGTTTTCCAGTAGCAAGCCAGTCTAGCCTAGTCTATTTTGGCAGGCTAAAGGTGAGGAGAGCCAAAATATGACAAATTGACTGGTTTTGCGATTTTTTTGTCAAAGTCACTTAACCAAACTTATATAAATTGACTTATTATTGAGCTGCAAAATGATTCATTTAATTCAGTTTATTTTGATAGATTAAAAATTTTATAATTCAACCTAACCTACCACGTATTAGTAAGTTAATAGTTTGACTTATTTGCAAATATTTTATTTTATATTTATTTATATATTTATTGTAATACTGTAAAAAATTGTACAAAGTAAGAAACTTATCATTACGTTGTTGCATTAAGATATAATCAGTGTGATGTACAATGTCAAAAGTAAACCTGACTCAGAATATTGTATTTAACATAAAAAAAAATCTAACGTCGAGTGTAATGAACAATTAGTACATGGTACTGTGGTAAATTTAATTATTTGACATTCAGAAACTGTTCAATATACAATGGTGGTCGAATTGGGTGCACTCTGTGAAATAACTATTGCACAAAATGTTTGACTAATTGAAAATGAAAAAAAAAAGTTCGAAAAATATAGTGAGTATTTTGACTCAAATAAAACCTAAGATCTATTTTATCCATTTATCTTTTATGAGCTACCTCATTTCAGTGCATTGTGGTTAGGACCATGGTTAGTGTCATTGTCCAATGCCACAATTCTAAATTGTTGATGGATGATAATGCACTATAACTAAAAATTCAAGAAACAATTCCCATAATACATTTTTGAAATTCTTTATTTTCTCGTGATTAATAAAGATAACAAAAATAAATATTTTTTAAAATATTTAATATCTAGTCACATTTGAAGATGTTTAAATATCTAGTCAAACTAATACTTGTATACTTCTATAAAAATCTAATAAATTTATTTTAACAAAACAGCATACATTAGTAAAAACACAATCTATTTAATATTCTGATTGTCTAATTTAAATTATATATAAAAACGGACATTAAAAATATTTACCGCATAATAATGTTATTTTAAGAAAATATACATTATTTTTTAAACTATAAAGCCTTGAACACCACCACTAATATTTATTATTTTAAATCTTATTATTTACTATTTACAAATTTACATAAAATAATAATTAATAATTTTATTAAAAATCCTTTTTAAATAAAGAAATAAAAAATTCGTGCTTACACCAAGGCTCTCTGAGACAGGTTTATGATAAAAGGTGGTTTCTATCATATTGCTGTATTAGATAGCGGCGCCCCTAAGTTTTGTTGGGCCCAAAATGGTATTATGTGAAAAGACAATACTATCCACCAAACAACTACTTCATTTGTGCCAATTTCACCAAACAATCATTAGTTTATTAATTAATAATTCAAATTTGAAAAATTTAAAATTAAGCCCCTCATATATATATATATATATATATATATATAATTATAAAAATATTATTTTGATTTTGTTTTATGTTCAATTTTTTTGAAATTATTTAAAATAATAATAATAATATTATTATTATTATTATTATTATTATTATTATTTCGAACGAATTGTATTTTCTTCCATGACAGTAGGCACCGTCACCATTTGTTGCTTCACTATAAATTTCACAAAGCACAATTTAATTTTCTTGTAATTTCTAAGAGTTTTTTATGCATTTAAAATATCGTGTTAATTAATCGGTATAAAATTGGTGACATGTGGTTTAATTCTTACCGTTATAAATAAAGATATCTTGTGAAATGTTTTACTAAAGAGAAAACAAAGGAGATAAATCATCAAATTAATCAATGTCATATTGAAAACTTATATCAATTTACTCTCCCTTAGTTCTTTATTTTAATCATGCTAGTTAATCGTCTTCCTTCACTTATGAGTATTTCCTTGATCATTTAACTCTTTTATTTGAAAACATGAAATATATAGCAAATAAGACTTTTAATAAATATAACATTTGTTTAGTTGAAAAAGAGTTGTTTTTATGACCGTTAAAATCAAATCCTATAATAATTTTATAATTAATTAAAAATATACTATGACGGCTTTTATCCAACCATTATAAAAAGTGATGCTGTAACATTTTTTAATTAACTACAATATATATTATGCGGTTCTAAATCCAACCTCCATATAACGATAACATTTTGTAATTAATCACAAAACATATCATAAGGTTCTAAATCCATCAGTCATATAACATTTTTATAATTAATTACAAAATATATTATCTAATTGTCAGAGAGTGATACAGTTCTATTTCTTTCTTCTGATTATCCTTCATTCTGGACATTCTTGCGTGAAATTAGCTTTTTATAAACATTTTTTGTATTTTAAATAAAAACACATTTTTGTAAGAGTGACAAAAATTACAAAACTTTTGTTTTTGGTTCTTGAAACATATGGTCATTTCTTAATGGTGAAATTTTTTCAAGAGATAGCGCATGCATCTATCAATTAATATATTTTGAACTTCAAAATAAGTATCGGTCAATATTATTAAAGACGAATTTATATTATATATAAGTAAAAATCCTACTTTACAAATTTATTTTATGTAATAAAATTAGATTTAAAATTTATTTTTTTGAATTAGATTTAAAGTTTGCTTTTTAATAAATATATTTTAAAAGTTTACTAGAAAAACAATACTATGTATTATGCAAAGAGTCTAAAACAAAAGAACTACTTATACATATATTATTTCGGGTTAAGTAGGTGTGTGGTCTTTGAACTTTAACCCAAAATTAAAATTCGTCTGTGTCTGAAACTTTGATACATTTTGGTCCCTAAACTTAAAAAATGAATGAATATAGTCATTTAAACCCAATTATGTTAACTTTTTTTAGGTGTCAAATACATTTTTCAATAGATATTGAACCATGAATATGTTAAACAGTGTAAATAACTTCAATACTAACATGAGAAGCATTCGACACGTCAAAAAAAGTTAACATAATTGAGTTAAAATAACTATATTCATTCATTTCTAAAGTTTAGGATCAAAATGCATCAAAATTTCAAACAGACAAATTTCAATTTTAGATCAAAATTCAGAAAGTAAAAACATACTTAATCCTGGTATTTTTGTCGACCAATGGTCACAATTTTAATCAACATTTATGAAAATTTATCTTCAAGCATGACACCCAAACAATTGTATGATTATTTTTACCACACATATTCATAAGTTCATCCAATCTCCAAGTACAAGAGTATCATATATAAACTGCTTATGTGGGGTACTTCTTCTTATACCTCGACATTTTGTAAATCCAGATTCTTTAATAATTTTTTTGTGTTATTTTCTGCTGATCAATAAAAATATATTATGTTATTATTTAAAAAAAAATTAAAATATTTTAAAATTTTAAAATAGTAACCATCAATGTGTTTTGAACAGAAAATCTAACACAAAAAAACCGGGTAAAGAACCCAAATTTTTTCCTTGCACCTCCATAAGTATAGTGAAAAGTCATTTTTGCGCATATCTTTTTCCTTTCATTCTTTTTCCTCCTCCACGCCATGCACATGGCTCTGCCCCTTCTTCTTCCTCCACCGCCCACCGTCGATGCCGACCCTCGGCCAAATCTCCCAAGCCTCCGCCGTATCCACCCTTTTCACCACCGTCCAAGGCTGAAGTTCACAGCAGCGGCTTGTCTGATCTAGTCCATCGCGTGCAAAGATGGTTCTTGAAGTTCATAGCACTGGCTGCCTGATCTACTCGTCCACGGTGTGTTCTTAAAGTTTACGCACATCATGAACATCCATATCTTCATATAATCTTTAATATTGGATAATGATATTTTGACTAGTAAATTTTAACAATTCTTTTTTATAAAATGAGACGATATCTTCTAAATAATTTTAAAATATCGAAAATGATAAAATGCAAAGATGGAAAACCACTTAAAAAATAACACCTAAAATTGTTAAAAAAATTTATCAAAATTTAGTTGTCAAAAAATTATTTTCGTATGATCTTAAAAAATAAAATACAACATATTAAAGAAAAGAGATCATATCCATTTTTATATGTTTCAACCATATGTATATAATACCTTAAAAATGACAAAAAAGAAAGATGTCATTTATATTATATAAAGTGTGAGTTGAATTAAACCTTCTATCAAGAAGATTAATTAAAAACTGAATATTGTTAGGATAATAAGTGTGAGGAAAGGTTTTTTACAAAATTGCATTACAATTGTACAAGCATTATTTGTATCCACGAAAGGAAACAGACAAATGTTACGCTAACTTTTTTTCTTGGAAACAAAAACCATTGCATGCATAAGACTCGGTCCCTCCCTCCTCTCGTCATGCATATAAATACCTAATCTCAAAACTTTAATCTTTGCATTCATTTTCCCCCTAAAACTCTTCCTTAGATTTTTAACATTTCTCTTTTTTCCCCTTGTGTTTTCTCTGATAGAGAAATAACTCAGTAGGAAGTAGTGTTCTTCCTCCTCTTTTCGGAGGTTCTTTCTTTGTTAAAGAGAAAGAAATCTGAAGAAAAGAGGAGGAAAGAGGAGGGGACTTTCTTAGGAAAAAGAGAAAAAGATGGCGATAGCAGGTTTTAGTTTCGACATGTCCTCGGAACCGGGGAAGGAGTCGTTTGCTAAGGCTTCAAATGCAGAATGGGTGGAGGAGGACGAGGAGGAGCTTCAAATGGCGGCGCTGCTGCGGTTGCCGTCGCAGAAGCGTGTCAACACGGCGTTGATAAGGAGAGCATCTTCCAGAGTTAACGATGAAGGGGAGAAAAAAGGCAAGGGTTTGGAGCAAGTTGATGTCAGGAAGCTGGATCGCTTCAACCGTGAACGCGTCGTCAAGGATGCTTTGGCTACCAACGAACAAGACAATTACAAGCTTCTTTCTGCCATCAAGGAACGCTATAACAAGTAAAACACTTTCTCATCTTCTATGTTAGATCAAATAGTTATCAGATTAAGAACTACACTTTTTCTTGCGAAATATATGAGAAAAAGTTCATACTGACACTTTCAGAAAATTAATATAAGCACCAGAAAACTAAATTCATACTGAGGCTTGTTTTTGAATATTATACACATGCATGAAAAGTTGTACATATGATTTTGCTTTTAAATTATTTGTGTTGCTGAATGCAAAAGGGTTGGATTGGATGTTCCAAGCATCGAGGTGAGATACAGAAACTTGACAATCGGAGCTGAGGTTCAGATAGGTTCAAGAGCTCTGCCAACTTTGATCAATCACACACGGGATTTGTTTGAGGTTAATACCTTTTACTCACTCTCATACAATATATATATAGATACACACACATACACATTCAAGATAAAAGCATTTACTATCAAATTACTTTTTTAAGAAAATACTGATTATGTTCTATATATGTTTAATAACATTAGTTCAATTATATAACTCTTTAGAATCAGTCTTGTAATAGAAGAATTTGAACAGCATGCATAAGATCATAACTTCCAACAGCAGTGTTTCTTTATAAGTACTTGTGCATAAAGAATGTTAATAAGAAAAGTGAAACAAGCTTTTCTGAAAACTGTGAAACACTATTATCATATTATCGTATACAAAAGTTATTTTAATGTATAGATAACTTACTTTAAGTTTATAAGATGAATTTATTTATGTTTTTTCTTATTGTTCTATCCGATATTGTTAGTGATTAGTGAAAAAACTTACAATGCAAACTGATTTATATTGGTGATAATGGCATCCAGGGTATGCTAGCCGGCATAGGGATAGGTCGACCTCAGAGACATTCCTTGACCATCTTGAATAACATCAGTGGTGTTATCAAGCCTGGAAGGTAATGTTTTTTCTGTTATGTTACATTATTTATGTATTTTCTTCATGGAAGTATATATATACTAATCTAGCTTCACCTCATTGTGTAGAAATGAAAAAACAAAGTACTTAAATTTAGCTAAAAAAAATGCAGCGGGCTAGTGAATTGAGTCGATTAGTATAATAATGTATGAAGCATATACTGTTTCTAATGAGAAGTGTTTTATAATAGTTTTTTAAATGTGGAGAAATTCCAGTTTCATATATGCTTGCATTGTGATGAAAATGAAGCTTAATGTTATGTGTTGTTTGTAGGATGACGTTGTTGTTAGGACCTCCTGGATCGGGCAAAACTACCTTACTTTTGGCTCTTTCGGGAAAGCTTGATAGCAATCTCAAGGTAGTACAAATTCTATATATATACACACACATAAATATATATATTACTCTACATTTTGTAATTTCTAATGTTTTTTATTTTGTGAAGTATTATAGTTACAGTGTGGTTCTTTGAAATAAATACTACTAAACTATTATGCAGCACAACCTAACTTGGTCAAATTTTTTATATATATAGGATTTCTTCAAAAACTGGTGTCTATAGTAACCATTTTGTCTGTGTACTCCAATTATTGTACAGCAAAAAGGAAAGTATGAAACCAATGTGTTATAATCATTATACCATTGGTTCGGTTTGTATAGCCTTTATCTAACTGGAATGAGCCAAATTCTGAATTTTGAGACGTTAAATCATTTTCAAAATTTCATTCTCATCTTAGAATTATATTACAACTTTGTTTTTGTAATACCTTTGCAGAAAAGTGGAAGTATCACATACAATGGCCATGAGCAAAGCGAGTTTTGCGTTCAAAGGGCTTCTGCATACACTGGCCAAACTGATAATCACATTGCAGAACTGACAGTGAGAGAAACTTTTGATTTTGCTAACAGATGTCAAGGTTCCAGTGATGCAGGTATGTGTATGATGTACTAATTTCATTATTTTTATTTTCCATTTCACAGTTCTAATACTAATTTACTTGTCTAATGTCACAAACAGAAATTGTGAAAAATCTGGAACGCTTGGAGAAGGAAAAGAACATCATGCCAAGTCCAGAAATTGATGCCTTCATGAAGGTCGTCTCATCTTAAATAATATGTGAAAAATCATGCATATACTCAAGTTCATGGATGTTCTCTAATTCGTGTCTTTTGAAACGGATTTTACTCAACAGGCATCACTTGTTGGTGGGAAAAGGCACAATGTGATGACAGATTATGTTTTGAAAGTGCTTGGTCTTGATGTATGTTCAGATACTGTAGTGGGAAATGAAATGTTAAGGGGTGTCTCTGGTGGCCAAAAAAGGAGAGTTACAACAGGTGATCTCTCACCCCTGTCTTGGAATTTATTGCAATTTTCTTTGGAATTTGACTCTTGTGGTGATATATCCTTATGTTAAATCTAACTGGATTAGCTCTTTGATATTACATGCAAAAAGGGTCCAATTTCAGTCCCTATATTTTTTGGATGAAGTTAATTCTTTCCACTTTTAATGTAAAAGGTATAGCTTTGACTGAATCAATTGCAACTTTGCTTTTTATTCGTAAGATAGAGCACTAATATATAATGGAACAGAGAAACTAACACATCAGGAATTTGAATCCATGTTCGTTTTGACTGTTTATATACATACCAGAAGATTAAGGCATTACCAGAGGCACCAATTGAAGCTGAAAATTGTAGCTAGCAATGACAAACTTTTTGGTTTTCAAATTTTTTCTTCAGGAGAAATGATTGTTGGACCTCGAAAGGCTCTATTTTTGGACGAAATATCAACTGGACTTGATAGCTCTACAACATTCCAGATTGTTAAATGCATAAGAAATTTTGTTCATCAAATGGAAGCTACTGTACTCGTGGCTCTACTTCAGCCTGCACCAGAAACATTTGAGCTCTTTGATGATCTTTTGCTTCTGTCAGATGGATATGTGGTATATCAAGGTCCCAGAGAAGATGTGCTGGAGTTCTTTGAATCATTAGGTTTTAAACTTCCACCCCGCAAGGGAGTTGCAGATTTTCTTCAGGAGGTATTTGTAAATTTTTTGGTTTTTAACTTTCAAACTCAAATGCTTTAAGAAGTTATTATTGCTTAAAACTTGGTATTTTCCTATGTCAGGTGACCTCCAAGAAAGATCAAGCTCAATACTGGGCTGATCCTTCAAAGCCCTATAAATTTATCTCAGTGCCAGAGATTGCAGAAGCCTTTAACAACTCTAGATTTGGAAAGTCTGTGGAATCCATGGTTACTGCACCCTTTGATAAATCAAAGAGTCATCCTTCAGCTTTGCCCACATCTAGATTTGCTGTGCCAAAATGGGAGCTCTTTAAGGCTTGTTTGTCACGAGAGTTGACCTTGCTCAACGGACACAAGTTTCTTTACATTTTCAGGACCTGCCAGGTATATACAAACCCAATTAAATTGTGATCCACTGCTTCTATTAATAGTTTTTTCAATTCTTAATTTTATCCAAGTTATAAAGGCTCCAACCATTAATTTCTTACAACTTAAAAGTATATTTCATATTTAAATGTAGATTATAGATTATCTCCAACACATTTCCAATCAAGCAATTCAACATGGAAAACATATAAACAAGCTGATCATTAGTTTACAGTTCAAAATACACTATACACAAACAGAGTTCTTAATCATTGTTTGAAGGCAACTTATAATTTTAAATTTGACAAATTCTCTTGCTGTAAAAGGTCACATTTGTTGGACTTGTCACATGCACAATGTTCTTAGAAACAAGGTTTCATGAAAAGGATGAGACTTATGGCAATCTCTATCAATCCGCACTATTTTTTGGACTGGTGCACATGATGTTTAATGGATATTCTGAGTTGTCACTCATGATAGCTCGGCTACCAGTCTTCTACAAACAAAGAGGCAATTTATTTTACCCTGGATGGGCATGGTCTTTGGCCACTTGGATTCTTGGGGTACCATATTCCCTTGTTGAAGCTGTTGTATGGACTTGTGTTGTGTACTACTCTGTTGGATTTGCCCCAGCTCCTGGAAGGTACTTATCTTTACACCCTTTGTTGGGAATTTTTTTCATTTAGAAAATATTCAAGACTAATACCCTTTGCATTCTGATTACTATTTCAGGTTTTTCCGCTACATGCTTCTCCTACTTATGCTTCACCAAATGGCACTAGGTCTCTTCCGGTTCATGGCTGCTCTTGCACGTGATATGGTCATTGCTAATACATTTGGATCAGCTGCATTGATGATCATCTTCTTGCTGGGAGGATTTATTATCCCAAAAGGTAGGCTGCAGCCACAACCATTAAATAAAAGGCAGATATTAAGGCAGTTTTGTTGTTAATGATTTGATTGTTACTCTTTCAGCTATGATTAAGCCATGGTGGATTTGGGGTTACTGGTTGTCACCTCTTACCTATGGACAAAGAGCAATTTCAGTCAATGAGTTTACTGCTACTAGATGGATGCAGGTATTTCATACATGCTAATTAATTTATTCTAGCTTCTCCATCCTTATTGCTAGTGGTTTTGTAGAAGATTTATGTAACTATGAAAACTGTGTTCTAGCATTCTGCTTTTGGGGGAGACACAGTTGGTCACAATATTCTCAACGGATACAGCTTACCATCTGATGATTACTGGTATTGGATTGGTTTTGGAGTCTTAACACTCTACACAATTATTTTCAACTGCTTGGTCACGTGGGGCTTGAGCTATCTAAATCGTAAGTTTAGAACAGTTTTTCTCATCTTTCTATTCACATTTTCATCAATGGAGTTTCTTTTTGTATGCAATGGTTGATTTCCAAAGACTATCATTTTCTCCAGTCAAATACCAGTTTAATAATCTTGTTGCTTTGCTTGCCACAGCACTCCAAAAAGCACGATCTATTCTTCTAGCTGATGAAGATGACTCACAAAAGAGTTCTGATAAAAATGGATCCAAATCTAGTGGTGATGAAGGAAAAGCCTCGGGAATGATTCTTCCTTTTGAACCTATGACAATGACATTCCATGGTGTCAATTATTACGTTGATATGCCACAGGTGGGGGCATTTCAGTTTCAGTTTCATGAATGCAGCGTTTTCAAAGACAAGTAGAAGTTGTTTCATGATTAACTTTTTCTGAATAAACTTGCTTTCACCAGGAGATTGCAAAACAAGGCGTAGGAGAAACTAGGCTGAAGCTCTTGTCAAACGTGAGCGGCGTTTTTGCACCTGGTGTCCTTACAGCTTTGATGGGATCAAGTGGAGCTGGAAAGACCACTTTGATGGATGTTCTTGCTGGAAGGAAAACAGGAGGATATATTGAGGGTGAAATTAAAATATCTGGCCATCCCAAAGTGCAACAAACGTTTGCCAGAATTTCAGGATATGTTGAACAAAATGACATACATTCTCCTCAGCTTACAGTTGAGGAGTCCTTGTGGTTTTCTGCCTCATTAAGGCTTCCAAAGGAAGTAAGCATGGAGAAAAAGCTTGTAAGTTCCTCACTGAACCAGTGACAATAATGAATAGCTTAGCATGCCTAATTATGATCGATCATTGACATGGTGATCTCTTCTTCAGGAATTTGTTGAACAAGTAATGAAACTGGTGGAGCTTGATAGTTTAAGGAATGCTTTGGTTGGAATGCCTGGTAGTTCTGGCTTATCAACAGAGCAGAGAAAGAGACTGACAATTGCAGTGGAGCTTGTAGCAAACCCTTCCATAATCTTCATGGATGAACCTACATCTGGACTTGATGCACGTGCAGCAGCCATTGTTATGAGAACTGTTCGCAATACAGTTGATACTGGTAGAACAGTGGTGTGCACCATCCATCAGCCAAGTATTGATATCTTTGAAGCATTTGATGAGGTTAGTTGTTCAATTACTATCTCCAGTCAATTTACCATTGTTATAACTAATGATTAGGTAGGTCTAAACTTTGATTCTTCATTCTCAGTTACTTCTGATGAAACGTGGAGGACGAGTCATCTATGGAGGAAAGATTGGTAAGCAATCAGATGTCATGATAAAATATTTCCAGGTAACACTCTCTTCAATCATTTCTTATATATTTTCACATTCCATTCCTACTTTTATCTTGTTGAGTTTATTATTTCTTAAAGTGTTAAATTCCATTCCTATTTGTTCTGCAGTCCCTTGAAGGAATCACTCCAATCCCCAATGGCTACAATCCAGCTACATGGATGCTTGAGGTTACCACACCAGCTATTGAACAGAAACTTGGTGTAGACTTTGCCGAAGTTTACGATAATTCCGAACAATTCAGGTTCTTATTTATTTTCTTGTGTGCTAATGGCGTGATCTCCCTTACAATTTTTGTATTTGAGGAATAGATAAGGTCTATGAATATGATCAACAATAACAATAATAACACTTTTAATAACAAAAGCTCACAGAAAGATTGTTTTCCATGTGGGATAAATGATTCTGACACATCTTTACCTCAGGGGGGTGTTATCTTCCATTAAGGAACATGGTCAACCTCCTCCTGGCTCACAACCTTTGAAGTTTGACACACTATACTCCCAAGACACAATGGCACAATTTTTCAAGTGTTTATGGAAGCAGAATATAGTATACTGGAGGAGTCCACCCTACAATGCAATGAGAATATTCTTTACAATAATATGCGCCCTGATATTTGGTACTGTATTTTGGGACATCGGCACAAAGAGGTATGCATTCGTCATAATCTCATTTGCCATCAGAAAAAGTATCTTATCAATGAAAACAGAAGCAAAAGTATTTATGATAACTATGTCACTGAATGTTCTGCAGGGGAACAACACATGAAGTGTATGTAATTATGGGTGCACTCTTTTCTGCATGCCTTTTCCTTGGAGTAAACAATGCATCCTCTGTACAACCTGTTGTTTCAATAGAAAGGACAGTGTTTTATAGAGAGAAAGCAGCTGGAATGTACTCTCCAATCTCATATGCAATGGCCCAGGTAAGTGCCATTTTACCAGGAATGATTTTCAGGACTATATTTCATTTTCAGATTGCATATTTCACAGTTACTTTATCTTATTATCAGGGACTGGTGGAGATCCCATACGTTGCTGTTCAGACAATAGTATTTGGTGTAATCACATACTACATGGTCAATTTTGAAAGGGATGCTGGTAAGATCTCAAGTTTCCATATTGATATAAGATGTTCAACATGAATAAAATCGGTGGTCCCAGCTGCCAAATGCTGAGAAATTTTCTACCTACATATTTATATTTTCTCATGTTGGATTCCTAAATTTGTCCTCAGACAAACTCTAACACAAGACTACGGCTTTATTCTCGAATGCAGGAAAGTTTTTGCTCTATCTTGTGTTCTTGTTCCTTACATTCATGTACTTTACCTTCTACGGTATGATGGCTGTTGGAATTACACCTACCCAACACTTTGCAGCAGTTATTTCTTCTGCATTTTACTCTCTATGGAATCTTGTATCCGGGTTTCTTATTCCAAAATCTGTGAGTAAAACAACAGCCTATATAACTTTGTACATTAGATGTATCTTAACATTTTTTTTTTTGTGTCTTGGCCTAATATCAACGAGTCTTGCAATGTTCCAGCATATTCCGGTATGGTGGATTTGGTTCCATTATCTCTGCCCAGTTTCATGGACACTTCGTGGCATTATCACATCTCAGCTTGGCGATGTGGAAGAAATGATTCAGGGTCCTGGATTCCAAGGCACTGTGAAAGAGTATATTTCTGTTACTCTTGGATATGACCAAACCATTAATGGAATGTCATCAGTGTTGCTCTCAGTCGTTGTGCTTATTTGCTTCAACATCCTCTTCTTTGGTTCCTTTGCCGTGTCAGTTAAAGTCTTGAACTTCCAAAAGAGGTGATTCAAGAATTTAGAAAGTTCAAGATCAGAGAAGACACTGCTAAACATCAATGATTGATGATTTTTGCATTATTGGACAATCTTCAAATAAAGTCATCAGGAACTAAACATGAATTTCAGTTTATTATGGGGATCAAATCGTGCCATCGACCCTATTCTTGTTTAGCCTGGTCCTTTCTCAATCAATTCTTGTAGAAGCTCCAATTTCTGTTCTTATTTTACCTAGATTTTATCCTTGTAAGCCAGCAATTAGGAAGAGTTATCATTAAAAATGAATGTCAATCCTTTTCTGAGGGTATTCTTACCTGATCATCTGTTAAATTTCAGCTATGTACATGAAGTTATTAGTTATAAATATACATCATGTTGAGCTGAGTTTTTTTTTCTTTTACTATCAATTTAATACTGCATAATATAGTCAGAAAAAGAGTCATATGATATAAAAGAGTTAAGCAAAATTGTATAAATATTCATAATACAAAATCAGAATACTTGCAATGTGTAATTGATTTATCCAAGAGATATCAAGGACTCTTAGAACACATGGTTGTTGGCATTCTAGCACTGTCATAAGGAAAAAGGAAAGAATGGAAATTTTGGGGAAGAATCAGTCTTCACCATTACTTTAAATAATTTATCTAAAATTATCAGTGCACTACAAAGAACTGAAATTTCTCATAATATTCTCTTATAGATCTTCCTTGTCACTAAATGTAAAAGATTTGAATGTTTTTTATACTTAAGATGTTTAGAGAAATATTCAAGGGAAAAACTAAAAAGGAAAAATGAGTTAGATTTTTCTGATGATGTAAAATCCAATGTTATAGAAAAAAAAAACTTTTTTCATTTAACTACTCTTAAAACTAAGACACTAAATTAATTTTAGCTTGTGAAACAGCTCCACACCTTTTTCTTCTTCTTTTTTTTCCTTAAAATGTTCTTTTTAAACAAAAGGCTAAATAAATCAAGTACTCAAGTTAACATGGTCTCAAATATGATCAGAAGAAAGGACTCAAAAGAGAACTACCTGAAAATTTGATAAACTGATATGAGAACTTATTAAAATTTTCTTTTAATCAGTATGTGATTACTGCAAAATCTGAAAAAAAAAAAAATGTGGAAAGTGATTACAGAGACTAAAACCAAAGATAGGGTTAGTTAATGTCAATGGATGAAGACAAAGCAACTCCTCCACCTGTATCAATACATAAGTGACACAAAGGGACATTGATCTAGAAAATAAGTTATATACATTATTAAATCGGATCTTCCATCTGTATATAAACTAGTAAACTATGCAGAAATAAAGGGTCTGGTCAACTATCACATGCAAAACCAAACCCTGCCACTAAACTCCATATTCTGGTGCTCCATAAACTTCTGTTACCAAAAACTTAAAAGTTGAAGTCAAAGCCACCAAGAAGCCTAGGGAATCAGCTTCTCATCTTTCATGCAATCAATCCAATACATTATTGAATCCACTGTCTTATACCTTTCACCAAAACCAAGTCCATCAACTTTGTCTCTGCTCCCCAAGAGTTTGAAAGGTAAACGAAACAATGCATCTAAAAACTCCCAGTTGGCCAAATTCTCCACAGTTGTATGAACCAACCCATTTTCTTCCACAATCTCTTCCCAAACTTTCTGCTTCCCAGCCATGGCTTTTGAGAACCAAAAGTTTTCCACAAGCATGTCTTGTGGAACCTGCACCCCCAATTTCTTCCCAACAATAGGCCAAACCTCTTTCCAAGTGAAAGTTGAGCCATTGATTGAGTTGAAGGCTTGGCCATTGGTGGAAACTATGTCACTGTTTGTTGCTGCCCAAATGTGCTGATCAGCCACAAGCCTAGCATCTGATCCATCAATATAAGCCTCCTCCCAGCATTTCCTTGTGCCCCCAAACACAAAGGGTAGCCTTAAATGTTTACAAATAGCCCCATAAACACACAAGCTCCCCATGAAGTTATAAGTTGATCTGACAGAACTTCCCAACAATAAACCAGGTCTGTGCACAGACCAACACACCTTACCACTGAGTTTCTCAATGAGCAAATCTTCCAGGGCATAGTAGAAATTAAGGGATCTACTCATTCTGGGGAACTCTTCATGGTAGCAGTAACAATGGAGCTTCTCTTCATCAAAGGGGGGATGCAGTGACACATAGTGCTTAGTTCCTGTCTGAAGGGAAACATGCTTTAGATTGTTAGGTATTGAAAGCATAGAGTTCAAAGCATTGGACATCATGGCCTTGTTCTGGTCCCAACTTTCTTGAGTCTCTAACTGGAACTGGCTAGCCCATGTGACCCAGAACACATGAGTCACATCTTGTAAAGCAGAGAGCTTCTTCTGGGTCTCCAAAGGGTTCAGCAAATTGCAAGAGATGAAATGGTAACAAGGGCTTATAAGGGTTTGTGGGGTTTCAGGCTTTCTAGCTATACCATAAACCTTCCAAGAAGGTTCCAAGAGTAGCAACCTCTTAGCCAATTCTCTCCCAACAAGTCCAGTGACCCCAAAGATGATAGCAACATGGTTTGTGTCCTCTGTTGTTGCCATTGCCATATGGGGGACTCTAGATGCTGACCCTTCTTCCCAAATTGAAAGCATTTTATACTAATGAATGTGGTGCCTCATTGTGTGGATTTGGAAACTTGGGTTGCAATAATGTGGACTTTCTAACTGCCCTAACACCCATCAACTTGTTTATATTGCTCTTCTTTTGAGGAGTGTTTCTGGGCTGGCATTGTTGTGGCTTGTAAGGTAGAGAGGTTTGAGTTTAAAATTCCAAGTAAGATAGATGCTGGTTGTTGCCAAGATAAGAGACATGAATGTGTTATTTTATAGAGCTCTTCAAATATGGCTACAAATATGTACTTTATCACCAACAACCACATTATTATATTATACTAGTTAATACCATTGCTTCAAACTACTTCTAGCTTCTGTTAATGTTTGGCATAAAATTTGTTAGACACAAAAAATAATAGCAAGTATGGAGTTTATGATTGAATAAAATTTGACCAAAGCCACTTGGTAATTGAAAATAGGTGGAGGAATCAAGGAGTGCTGAGTTCCAAACTCTACCGGCAGGTTATGCCAATGCCGTTGCAATGTTGGCTTTGCGGTCCCAAGCAAGTTATATATATATATATTAATAAACTCATAAGTCACACATTATTATCTATTGATATCTCATATATGTTAAAAGTACACGGTATGTTTATAATCTCTAAAATTTTAATATATTTTGTTCTTCAAACTTTAAAAATCAATAGATATAATATTTTTAATTTAATTACGTTAAATTTTCATAATATATCAAATACATTTTATACTAGCATTGAGCTGTTAACACAATTTGACAAATTTTCTCTTTAATGTCATAAAAAATGTATTTGATACTTCAACAAAATTTAATGTGTAATTGAGTTCAAAGAACTATATCCATTCATTTTAAAAGTTTGAACATTAAAATGCATCAAGATTTCAGACAATGACAAATTTCAATTTTATATCAAATTTCATGGACGAAAAACATATTCAACTTTTTTTTTAATTGGTTACATGTTAAAAAGTGTGAGATTTTGTTATGAAATAAAACAATATTCTCATGAGTGTAAAACTATGTGACTTGTATTCATGTTGGATAACAAATTAGATACTTCATTCGTCATTACTTACTGTTATAATGAAAATAATAAGAAGTAAATTGATAATATCATTTTATATTAATTACAAAATCCGAAACAATATGACAATCACTTGATGTTAACAAAAAATTAAAAATTAGAAGATAAAAGTTCAATAAAATAATATAAACTTTTAATACATAATAAATAAATAAAATAATAGAAACTCAATTAAAAATATTAAAATTTATAAAAAACTTAAATCTTAATTAAGTCTAGTAATAATAATATAGAGATATTTATTCGAGTTGTATATAATCTTTTTAATTTTTTTTACTAATTGAAAATAATATATATATATATATATACTCATTTATTTATTTATTAATTTACATAAACTATTTTTTATAGTTGCTTTACATTTTTATTTTTGTTACTTCCCAATTTAATAGAATAAATAAAGTATCACAAAATTATAATAAAATGGAACAATGACGATAGCATATCAGAATTAACCTAGTATAGTTATCCAAAATATACTGAATTAAAAGTACGAAGACACAAAACAATGTCATTAGACATAACTTAAACATAAAACAATCTAATAAAGATCGCTCACTGAGCAAGCAATGAATTATAAATAACATTGTTCTTCGAGAGGAGCTCAACTTAGAGCAAGATCTAACGTTTCTAACTAAACCGGAGCATTTCCATCACCATGGTGATCACTAGAAGTCCCACATCTGCTCACACCAAGTATTTGGTGATCATTGCAAAAAGAAAAATCATACAAAAATAGACACAGAGGGAAATGGTAAGTTAGATAAAAAAAATAATGTTTTTGAACATATGAATTAGTAAGTAGATTATAAACAAATGAATCAGTAAGCATACAAGGCATGTGATGACAAACAATATAAGATCCTCTAACTAAATTATCTGGATACATGTAAAATGATCAGATTCACTATATGTTTGCACTTGTGGTGACCTCTATTGCTCTGCAAAGTCATTGCCAATGAATGGGTTTCACCCTACCACGCACAAAGTTAGTCCATGATCATCTAAGGCCATTATCCTGTCAAAGACTAGGACCTCCTACTACTTTCACCACTTGAATCAGTCTGCTTTATGTGAGTCCGACTAATTCTTTAGAGTGTCAGGATGCAACCTTGCTTGAATCCTTATCTAATTACATATACTACAACACCATCATAAGGTCTTCCCAAGAGATTCATGGAATTACGTCTAGCCCATACCACATACATGTTCTCACACCAAATTCACATATTATCACAAAGCATTATAATCTCATGCCAATGTACAACCAACCAACCAATTCATGTTTCATTTCATACCAAGCACAACAATTCCTATTCATAAAATCTCATAATACATGCATAGTCATATACTTCATGCTTTATCAAGATATATAGCCAACCATATATTAAATAAGAGAATTGAAAACAAGTTTGCATCATTCTCGCTCAAGCTTGAGCGAGTTTCTGCTACTCTCGTGTAGGGGAGAGCTGCTCGCTTGAGCGAGAATAACAACTTTCTCACATGCTCACGCATGCACAGCCAAAATCCAAAATCAAACCACAGACTGTTCATTCTCATAAACACACAAGCATCATCCAAGCATTTTAAGTAGGAAATAGAACCAAAAACAAGCAAGATAGTTCAAAAACGTTAAAATCCTAACTTCCCTTACCTTGACAGGTGTTAACCAAGCAAACAAGCTCCAACAACAAAGCATCGTAGCACGACTACTACTCAAGGAGGTGACAACCAAGAGCAAGAAAGGAACAGTGAGACCATGACCACAAACAGAATCAGGCCAAAACTTCGGAACAAAGATAAAACGAAAGAAGAGACAGAGGTTTTGTTCAACTTACATGGAGGAAGAGCGTTCAGTATGCTCGGAAGATGTCGTAGCTCAAGTCCTAGCAGAGTTCCTGTTTCAGAAGAGGGGGAAGTGAGTATTTTTAGTTTCAGGAGACATGTGAGAAAGTGAGTGACTGAAAGGAGTCTTAGAGTTAACAAGTGAACTGACTATATATCCTCTAATAAAACAAAATGAGACTCAAAACTTTTTAAAATATAAAGTGGGTCTCACAAATTTAATATATACATAAACTAATTTTAGATTAAAAGAAATTTTTTCATATATTTCTTTGTAGTGTAAGTTTCCTACGAAATATCCAATCGAACTACTTTAATAAATATGTAGTCACATCTCACATGAAGTAAGTCGTCATCTTCATTGTCCGGAAATTATTTAAAAAATAAATGGAGTTGCAGGAGAAATCTTTGAAATTTATGAACAAAGTGGAGAAACATGAAATCAATATATAAATTATTTTATACTTTTTAACAAGTTTTAAATCGAAAATTCCTTGCAAGAAATAAACTAGTTTGGTTTATAAGTATATAAAAAATATGGACGAGAGGATTTCAAAAAACAAAATATGCAAATTAGTTCTAATATGTAACGTTTGATTTAGTCTATTTTTTAGTTATTTTTATACATATTAATTAAAAATCTATTTATATTAAGTTAGCCCTACCACTATGTAGTGCACCTTAAGAAAAATGTTTGAATATATATAGCGTTTATGATTCCAAGGGTTGAATCATTATTATTATTATTTTTAATTTGGAGGAAACGGTGTTCCCTCGTTCTGTGGGAATAATAGTGATAATATGTAATAGCGGTGGGTCTAAAGTTCAACGTTTCCATTTTGGAGGGTAAAAAGAAATTATACACATCCTAAAATTAAAAGTTGTAATTATTAACAGTATATACCCTTTTTACTAAAAAGTTAAATAACTATGAGAAATTAATAATCAGTCAAGTAATAAGTGATATCTTCACTAATGAATCCATTATTTTTTTAAATTATTCTTATAACTATTTTTTATGAACTTATAAAAATTGAAACCCAATTTTTTGAACATTTAAAAATTAAGATTTTTTTTTACCATAACATTATTGTGAACTATATGTTATTTTTGTTGATGTTTAATGAAATAAAATTTTACTATCATTTAAAATCAACGACATATTACTAATTAGTATTTTAAATAAAAGAGTAATTATTCTTTTATAGATTGTTTAATTTAATAGTAGTGCTTCTTTTAGGAAGGAAAAAACAATAGGTTAGTAGAACCATTATGATATAGTTGCGTTAGTTGAGGATTAGTTAAATCAGCTATTTTAGTTAGATGCACATGTGATTAATTATGTTCTTAGTCTTTCTTCTCTTTTGTAATGAATTTTTCTAAGTCTATGAAGTCAAAACGTTAGTTGTAGTAATTTTATTTGCTTATTTGCGATAATTTGATTAATAAGAAAAAGGTTAATGCTAATAATTACTGTATGCGTGCATAATAATTTTACTTAGTTCATCAAACACTTCTATTCATTAAATTAAATTCATGATTTTCGGAGGAAACTTTTCCTTGAACTTTTTTGTGTTTTATATTCGAAACTTGAGAAAATTTTATTTGCAACAGGCTAAGGCAGAGAAAAATCTCGTCTCTTTGAAATAAACTATATATGTTAATTTAAAAAAAAAATTAAGTATAAATATGATTTATAAAAAAATATTTAAAAATATTTGTGCATAATGTTCTATAAATAAGTTTAATTTTACGTGATATTTATATAGTTTTTCTACATTATATATCAATAATAAATCACATAAGTTTGATTTTTAATAAATTTACCATAAGTTGCTTGAATGATAGTTCCACTATGTATACATTATTTGCACTTTATTAGTTAAAATTTGATTAAATATTTTATTGTTTAACTTTCATTTCACTCAAATTTTTTTCTATCATATTTTAATTTTTGCTTAATGACATCAATATATTAAATTTATAACAGTTTTATTTTTTTTCTTATCATATTTTTAATTGTTGTTTATTATATTAAATGTATAATAATTTTATCAGTCAGTTTTACTATCATATTTAACTCATACTTTATTACGATACACAACAACATTAACATTTTTTGCAAAAAACAAAAGTAATTACCATATCATTCTTTTATTTTGTTTATGACACGTTAACAAGTCGTTAGATATTTATGTATTTATAACAATATATAATTTTTTTTTAAAATTTTATTTTTTTAGTTATATCCTTAATTATTATTTTAATAATTAATTATTTTATAAATAATTTATTTTTAATTTTTATTTTAAAAATTCTTTTTATCTTTAAAAGTTATTTTAAAAATTTATTTTATATATATATATTTTATTTTTTTAATTTTATATTTAATAACTATTTTAAAAATTAATTATATATTTTTTTATTAATTTTAATTCAAATTTTTATGAAAAATAAAAAAAAATTGTGAACATCGACATACTATCTCACCTGTATTTTCGGTAGTTAATTGATAAAAGTGGTATTGATTTACAGATTCATTTCTGACGACAATTATGTTAAATATGAAATAAATTATATTGGGGAGAATAAATGTTAAAAAAATATAATGTAATTATTTATTTATATATATGACAAAATGTACACAAAAAAAAGTAATAAATGTGTGGTTAAGTTTAAATCAAAATAATCATGATTTGTTTCCATTAATAAATAAAAAAAAAATAGTAATGAGAAACTTTGGAAAGAGAGTTTGTGTATAAAGGCAAGAAATAAGGAAACATGATACTTTATTTACTGATTAACTATTTTCTACATTGAGTGAAGAAAGATGTGATTATGGAGTAACCGGGAAACATGGAAAAGGAGAAGAAAAGAGAAAAGGGGTTTCAAATTATCACCCTAAATTTCACACTGTTATGTGTATATACCTTATTATTATCATAGGGAAACAAACATCAAAAGCTATGTTCTATGGTTTTCTGACATTCTGGTGGACCTTCAAGCTTTAGTTTCACAGACACAACCATCCACCTAAAAGGGCATGCACCTCTCATCCCAATTCATGGTCTACCTCAGAATTTCACCCTACTCTATGCTTCATCTGTAACACAGATAATTAACACAGTCAAATCCACCATCATTTCATGTCAACATGGTAAAACTCATTATTTCTTTCTGTCCTTTTATTTTATTCTCCTTCTATCTAATGTACTATATTCTGCTTCAGCTTTGAAATTGGAGCCTGATAAATAAAGATGAACAAAGTAATGTGGCTTCATGCATTGGATTAGACAGATTTATACTTACTAATTAGTGGGGTTTTGAGAACAAAAAAGCATGCAGCAATGATGATGTAGCACAGGAAAAGAACCACTCCTTTCATGTAGTGTGAAGTTCCATCCTATATGAGATCATGTTAGAAAAAAACAAAGAAAAGAAAGAAAAAGTGATCAAATATATATGCAGAATGTGTTATGTTATGCATAGTTTACCTGCAAAGTGAATGCTGTAACAATGATTGTAAAAGCAAGACACCCAGTTTCAAGGAGATTGAAATCCAAGTCCATTTCTATACCCATTATCCATGCAACAACCACACTCAATGGAATCTGTCATTCATAATTAGTTCATCAAAATTTGGTGTCATCACATTATGTATTTTCCACATTCATACCTTGCATTGTGCACAATATTAACAATAGTTTAGCCTCACCACAAACATAGAAATTTGAGTTGCAGATCCCATTGCAACACCCAATGATATGTCCTGCATTAAGTTAAACACAGTTGACAAGCTTAACCTTATATGAAAAATTGAAAGTTATGCTTAGCAAAATAATTGATGTGGAAACCATACCAACTTGTTCTTGAAAGCAAAAATGATTGAGCCAGCATGCTCTGCAGCATTCCCCACAATTGGTAGCAAAATTATGCTAATGAAGCTAACAGAAATGCCCCAAGAATCTGAAGCAGCCTGGTTAAGCATGAAAGGATCTATAACTCATTAATCTAAGTTCAAGCCTTTGAAATTTCTGAACATATACACTTCAAGAATAAGATAGTGAAAATACTTATTCATATGTACCTCAATGGTTGCAACAACGTATTCAGAAAGCAGAGATATGATAAGTGTCATACCAACCAACCAAGTAAATGCACTCCAAAATCCTATCACAGCCTTCTCTTCTTCGTTTTCATCTTCCTGTGATCAAGTCACATGCTTAATTATCACTGTATCCAAAATCTTACTCTTACGTCAAAAAACAAAGAGTTTTTAACCAGACCAAGTTATTCTATGAAATATAAAATGTCAAAGCTTGTTTTACATCCTAAATAAGTCAAAATTAGTGTCATTTATTGAGGAATTGTTGGTTTTTTTATTGCAAAAATGTTGGAGTAGTGCTGATCAAATGTGCTGAATCAGGGGCAAAATATCAATCACCTCTTGTGCATCAAAAAATTGTCGATGTGTTTTTAATTGAAAGAAGATGTATCCGGCATATGCTAGAAGCATAACAATGCTGCTTGCTCTGGATAACTGTAGAGTGTTAGTGGCTATTGAATGATATTCTCCTGCTAAGGCATATCTGAACATTAATGGCAGCAAATGGCACAGCAACCCCAGCAACAAGACCAGTGAGTTTACATCAGCTTGTTTCTACTCATTTGATCACCAAATAACAAAACACATTGAGGGTCAATATTAAACAGTGAAAATCTTCAAACTGAAATAAAATGATAAGAAGCATTGTGTATTGTACTCTGTCATATATTTGCTCCTTCCTTAGGTTGGCTAAGCCTCCACAAAGGAGTGAACTTCCAAGAACTAATAGAAGGTTTGAGAGAATGGAACCCAGCAGAGAGAACTTCACAACATTTACTTTGTTTTGGTAAAGTGCTAGCAAAGATATGATCATCTCAGTTGCATTACCACAGGTTGCATTTAGAAGCCCTCCAACTGAAAAATATTCAATCACTTTTCATTCTCACAATGTTATTTACAAAAATTTACTGCTGCATTTTTTCTTCGATTTGAAAAGAAAAAATTAAGGCTTTTTATTCAAACATGTTAGATTGAAATCCTTGTAATTGGTTGAAACTCAACTCGATGTAATGTCACATAATTTCTCACATGTTAGGTGATTGGCTTTTGTAAGAAAATTTCAGCTTAATTAACCTTTTTAAAGTAGAACTTTGTAGATTTAGAGAATCAAAGTTAAAAAAAGCACATTAACCTTTTAGTTATCATTATCCTGTACTTAATTACCTAACTCACTATTTAAATTTCAATTGCATGTAGATGACGATAGATAACATGGTTTATAAACTTTTACCTGTGGGCCCAGTGTAATACGCAATTTGCCTTCCATTATGAACGAAAAATCAAACAGAGTCAGAGAATTAGAAACATGAACATCAAGATAATTTATTTGCAGTAACTACTACATAATCTTCACATAGGAAGTGACATGCAAACTCACTCAGTAAGGAAGCTGACACGTTCAGCTAGAGGAGCGAGTCCAAGCAGGCTCAGAGCAAAAATCCAAGGCTACATATAGTAGAAAATTAATCAAACACTTTCATGTTAATAAACCATTCTTATGTAGACTAATTAACATTATGGTATCTATGGAAGAAGTAATAACTTGAAAATGATGGAACATTTTGCTTCATGTATATAAATATATGTATATACTTACCCTTCCAAGGCCATAAAAATCTGCAACAACAGCTAAAGGGACAGCAGGAAAAAGCACTGCAAGCTTAGTGCCAAAAACAACCACTTTCAAATTTGCTGTGAAACTCCTAAGCATTTGGCAGTGAAATTTGGTGACCAGAAATGGACACTTCTTTGTGACAGTTGAAGATGTGAGGCTGTTCTGTTCCTGTGGTGGTGGTGCTGTCTTTGCACATGTTGTTGCATTGCTGTTGTTACAAGGCTCGGTGTTCATCTCCAAGATGTTCAAGTTCAAGTCCTCCTCCATGGTGTGGTGTGCCATTTTTATGGAACCAAACCAAGACTTGTCAATTCTCTATAGTGAATATGTGAATTGAATCAGGTAAAATATGTATATATCCTCTATTGTTGAGTTGAATGGTTATAGTGAGAAATGCATTGTGCAGACCCCTATTATTCGCACGTACAATGTAGCTTCCATGTACAATTAATGAAGCTCTTTTGAAGAACTTTGAAGTTTCGAGGAATTTTCAGCTCTTGCTAGCTAGCATGAGTGTTTTTTACACTGGAGAGTGTTGAATGCTTCACTATTGGATGTTAGTAGTGAATATGAGGTGCTTAACTTTTGCAGTGTAAATGATTATTACTATTACTACTGTTACTAATGATAATAACAGTAATAATAATTATAATTTATAATATTTGAAAGAAACAATGCATTTGATTCCATTGTTAACTAGCACTAATATATATGTTTCTGCTGTGACGTAAATTAAGCATTAAAATCCGTAAGTAAAATTCTGGTGTTTATGCAGAGAAACAACGAATTGGAACTTGGACTATGTAGCAGTTAGCTTCTTCTTAAAGACTCGCTAAAGGGACGAAGTTTCCTTCTATATAGTACTCTATATACATATGTGCTACGTATCTTGATAAAAAAACAATTATTGACGATAATTTGTATTGTTTAGATTTAAATTTAACATAGTAAATCATGTAATTGAAATTCAATCACGTTTCTATAACAAAAATAATATTTACTGCAAAAAGAAATAATATGCGTTGCAATATAAAAATTGTAAAGATTGTCCAAGTAGGAAACTATACAGTTTTAATGCTAATTAATAATTAAAATTCTTAATTTCAAGTAATTATGGGATGGGTGAACTGTGGCACATTTCTTCAAAAATTATTCTAGAAATTTGTTAGTTTAACATTTATTTTCATAACTTAGTTGTTTGAGAGATTCTTTATTATTTCTCACATATATAATGGAAAGTTTTGGGCCGACGGCCGCTATTTTTTTTTTTTTTTCTTTTTATGTCTTTTCTTTTTCTCTTGCGTCCCTTTCTTTATCTTTTTTTTTCTCTTTAACTATCATTTGGTTTTTCATCTGTTTCGATATACAGTACGAGATAACTAATTACAGGACATTTTTTCAATCATAATTAAATTTAAAATAAGTTTAATTTTCCTTTTAAAAGAATTGCTTTTAATTATTTAGCTTTATCTGTAAGTGTCTTGGTGTTTTATTGTTCCTGTAATTGAGAAATAATATTCTCTCAACTATTTCATTTTATATTTGAGTTTTAGTTGTTTTTCATGATTGTTATCATATATCTAGCTATTTTAGTGCAATTTTCGCTCCCTATAATCGAACACTTAAAACAAACAATTATCGAGTAAAGGGAAAATTTTATAAATGATTTGTTGATTCTAATTGATTCAGTGTATTACCGCTTAAGTGTTGTAGCCAAAACAATTTCATATTGAAATTGTAGCCAAAATAAAAATTATAGTTATGATAAAGAAAACAAGTGTTATTAAATGAGTTAGAATTACATTTCAATATGAAAAACTTTAATTTGAAAAATGTTTTTGAAAATTTGAACAAATTGTTATTTTGTATAACTCGTTTAAGTGTTAAGTTTGTCAAGATGTTGTTCAAACGATAAATATTATTATTTGAACAACTGAGTGCAATGACACATTTTATGGTATCTCATTGCACTTATTATTGTTTGAAATGTCAACTAAATTAAAAAAATTTGACTTAAATGATTAAATTTATACATTTTTAAAGACAATGGATTAAATTAGTTTAAGGTTTACAAGATGACTAATTCTAATTTTCATTAAAAATTGAATGTTCAAAATATATTTAACCACGTTTTTTTAATGTGGACCAGCGAACTTTCGCGGGCTTAATACCTGTTTCGCATTTTTTTGGCGGTCCTACAAGTCGACCAGTTGGGTCAAACTCAAATTGTCATCCCCCATATATATATATATATATATATATATAT
>Ga0214544_1004748_pt1 | contig 27004 bp, 20 predicted proteins | sample CNSS3metaG_FD_160074 | JGI IMG/M metagenome (GOLD analysis project Ga0214544, IMG submission 160074) | Root nodule microbial communities from cowpea collected in UCLA plant growth center, Los Angeles, California, USA - CNSS3 | ecosystem: Host-associated > Plants > Roots > Nodule | place: USA...
TAGCTAATTCGATAAAGGAGGGGTGAAAGACTAAAATTTCGATATATGTAGAAAGGGCACGACCTTTTTAGAAACAAAGACTACGAGACTTTTATCCATCCACTGTTACAAGAATGGTATGTGCCTACATTAGGAAGAGAGGGAGAATGTGACTCAGTTTCAGTTGAAGTTGGCTTGCTGGATCTTGGACACTAGTCCTCCATTAAAATTTTATTTTATTTTTAAAACACACATTAAAAATTATAAAATATATAAATTCAAAACAAAAATTACTTTAAAAAATACATAACAAGTAAAAAAAAATGTTAAAGAAAAATTAAAAATAAAATTGAAATGTAATTTAAACTAAAATTATAAAACTTTAAATTAAAAAAAAAACAAAAAGAATATATATAAAAATTAAATAAAAACATAAATATATATTAAAAAATATGAAAACATAAAATAAATAATATGCTAAAAAAACATTTAAAATTTAGAAAACATAAACTTTAAATAAAATTAAAAATATTAAAAATAGAATTAATATTTTGACTTTCGGAAATCGACTTCAAGTAATATATTTTTATTTCCGGTAATATATTTTGAATTTCGGAAGTCAACTTCTGGTAATATATTCTGACTTCCGAAAGTTTACTTTCGATAATATATTTTGACTTGCGAAAGTCAACTTTTAGTAATATATTTTGACTTTCAGAAGTCGACATATAAAAATAATTTTGGGATGTGATGTTCGCAACTTTAATTAAATGGTAAAAGGATATTTTTGAGATTAAAATTTTTTTTTGGAGATTAGACAAAATTTTGGAAGTACAGGAAGAAAGACCCGCTTTAGAAACAAATAACTTATATTTGCTATGAGATGGTGAACAAAGTTACCAAAAATCTCAAAAGCACCCCACATTGTTTTCTTCGTGCACCCTCTTAAAACTTTTAATCTCCATTCAACCCTTAAATAGTATTCAAAACCCTAACTATTCTTTTTTTTCTTCCATGAGCCCACACCTCCCCCCTATCACCTCTCCATCTCAAAATCACTGTCATCTCTCTCATCTCCAAATCACCATTTTTCCTTTCTTTTTTTCCATACCGCATCACATAAACCCTACATTTTTCTCCATCTCTAAATCATGGTTCTTCTCGGCATCTTCCTACCCTTTTATGCATCTCATTGACACTCATACATTTATCTTTTCCTTCGTGTTGCATGGCATTTTTGCTGACCAAATTCTTATGGACACTGTTTCAAAAGCATTAAGAATTTTGTAATAATAGGAATGTAAAAAGGGTGCAAGCATTTCGGATTTATTATTCCAGGAAAGATTTATGCTTTATTCATTTCAGAACGGGTGTTCTGGAATGTATTTTTGGATCTAGAATGACTTCCAAACACTTGTTCTAGAAAAATTTTCTTGTATTCCGGAACGATGGTTCGAAAAGCATTTTCAAATCTGAAAATAACTTTCAGAATACTCATTTCGGAAACATTCATTCCGAAAATTTCTTTCTTATATTTCAAATTGGAGTATTTGGGAAGATATTTTTCAGATGCAAAATACCTTTCAATCCTGAAAATATTGAAAGCATGGAGGTATAGGAATTTTTATTATATTTTTAATGAGGGTAATTTGGTAAGTGTGAGTTTTATGGGGTGCTGGAAGAAAAATAGTGAGGTTGTAGAAGAAGCACCATTACATCAATTTAAGAACCCATCATAAAAATGGGGGGAAGAGAGAGTGTAAAAAAGAATCTCGTCTTGGTTGCTATTACAATGAAGATTTTTTTTATAAAAGGTTGTGTCTTGGTCTTCAAAGTTGAAGGATTGAACTCCAAAGAGAGGTACCAATATTTCAAAGAGAAAACGGAAAAGCTGAAAATTTCTCTTGCTTTGACTTAAATGGACTTCCAACCAAGTAGGGAGGGTCCTCTAATGAAATTTTGTAATTTGGTAGTTCACTCTTCACTAATTAGGTTTAATCTCTTAATTAAGTCGTTTATGTAGTGTTTAATAAATTGCTTTTATTAAATAAAGTGTTTGAAAATTTTAGACTCCAATTGGTTAGTCAATTTAGTTGTAGCTCTTAATTTGTTTGATTCTGGTCAATAGTTAAATAGTTGACCAAAAGTCAACTTTAAAAAAATTGCAGATGGATTTCATGTGTTTTTATGATTCTATATTGGTTTTCACTAATTATGGTTTATTATAAGTGTATAAGTAAAGGTTAAGACTTTTAATCTATTCTTATTAATTATCTCCAAAAATTGACAAAGTTGATCTTGTAGGAAAAAGTCATTAACTTTGTATTGATATTCTTCTAATAAAAAAACTTAATTTGTACTCTATAAAATATTAACTTAACTTAAAGTGTCAAAAACTTAGGATGTTACAAAATTTGCAATCGATATCAAATAATTATCTTACCCGACAATAATGAATATGAACATTTTAGAGATACACATTGGAGGTCCTAATAACTAATAACTAAAAATATATGTTACTTATTATTAGTGATTTTTATTTAAATAATTTTTAAGAATGAAGTTACTAAAATAAATTTATTAGTGAGAGAAACATAAAATCATTTATAATATATAATATAAGAAAAACAACTACTAATGAATATTCCTAAATACCCCTATTTATCATTTTGACACGAATCCATTTTCAGGTTTTTTGGTCTTTTCTCCTCTTTGTTTCTTCATCTTCTTGTGGGTTTATTATTATACCCATCAACTCAGTTTTGAATCCATGAATCTGTACAAAATTTCTTTGGCTTGGTTGTCATTCTACATTTCCCGCTCTTCTCTCTAACCTTACTCTTCGTGATTGATTGATGGATGGGAGTTCAGATAGGTCAAATAGAGTATAGCCAAACTCTTTTTCCAATTTCATTTCGCATAGATGTTTCCAAATTCTTTTTTTTTTTTTTTCATTTCTCTGGTTATCCGAAACCCTAAGTTTTCTTATATCTATTAGCCATATGTTTTCTGACTTTTACAGTTTCAAACCTTTTTGTCTTCCTTTTCTTTTCGTTACGATCTAGGGCTTTTAAATATTTTCAATTACTTACAGCTTTCCTATTAGTTTCTCTCTTTTTTTCTAATTTTTGACATGCAGTGAACCATGGATGAACCTCAGTGGTTGGTTGCATTATTGTTGAGATCTGGAGCGCCTTGTGTGGTTAACGTGTTGGTGATCATGGTGGCTTGATGGATGTTGTAGTGATGAGTTGTGTTTTCTTCTTTTTTATCATATATTTCCTCTTAGTTTTCTATTTCTTTTTTAAACTAAATCTTTAGAAAAAATGCCCTGTTTTTGTATCCATCAAATCTCTTCTTCTTCTTTTTTGTTCTGAAACTACTTTTTATGTTATGTTATACATTTAATTTTTTTATATCCATTTAATGTTCTATTTTTGTTATAGTGTGCAATGAGATGAGAAGGATATCGAGAATGGAGAGAAAAAGCAGGACAAATGGAGCAAGGGATATGGATTTAAACATATATGGACTTAAACAAGGGATATGTTTTCCATTATATATATAGTCGTGTTTTTCGTTCAAATTCAATTTGTGTTTTTATCATGTCTAATTAGACTGAAACTAATTTATCTCTTATGTTTTAGTTCTTTGTGTTTATGTGATTTTAGGGTTTATGGTTAATTTCAGAGGAAATTGGTGGTGCTTTTTACCTGATTTAAGTTAATTCTAGACAAACAATTTTATTTAAAAAGGTAATCTTTTCCTGTAATTAATTATCTATTTGTCTATATATAATGTGCACTTGATGGACATTTATGTATTTATATAAATTGCTTTCAAAGACCATGAGAATTTGAACATTTAGTATTCCACTACCTTTCCTCTCTGGTGAAATTTTTTATTTTTTATTATTTTGATGGTTAGTAGTAATTGAAAATTCCATGTTTATCTCTTTTTATAGTGAAATTTGTAAACTTTTGTAAGACTGGCCTTTTCACCTCATTTTATAGTTTTCACAAGAGTTGTAGTTTTCTATCGTTTTGTTGTATTATTTTATGGATCCATCTAATTTAAAATTCATCCTAAGTAATGGATACATTTGCTTTTTCATCAGGTAAACCTTGAAGATTGTTATTTATAATAGTACATTAATTTAAATGTTACGTGATTGTAGCATGCTCTTCTTTATGCTTTCCATTAGGTTGCATTTGAAAAGGTAGATTCTCCTAAAAAATCATTTCAAGAAAGCTTGATTAGATGTTGCTGAGCAAGTTGGAAACAAAGTTGAACTCCATCTATTCTTTGGATGATGAAGTAGAGCAGAAGCAGTTCACACATCCATATGTCACATATCAAAGTTGTTATCCTTGATGTTGAGGTAATTATCCATGTTCTTTCTCATATATAATCTGGTGTTATTGTTGTAGTTAAAATTGTTTTAGGCTTTGTCTTTGGCACAATTGGATTAGTATCCACTGGCTGTTATTAAGAAATTTTCCATTAATTATCCATTGGTTGTTTTTGTGTGCATTAATTATTTCTTCTTAAACATGGATTAGACTTTTGATTTGTAGGGATGGTCAGAGTAAAGATTTTTTATTCTTAGTAATCAAAGATAATTTTAAGCATAACTTATAAAGTAACTTTGATAAGAGTACATAATGTAAGATCTGCTAAATTTAATTAATAAATAAATAATTAAATTAATAAATGTGGGTAGTGGGAGCCTTTATGGCATTTAATGTTGGTTGTTGTGATGTCAAAAAGTACTAGCTCAAATGGTTGAGAGTACTTGATTATGTGAAAGGACTTGGGTTTGAGTCTTATGTATGCTATTTATGTGTTATTTAATTTATTATTATTTTGATAATATGTTGGATCATCATGAGTGATAATATAATCCTATATTTATAAGAATTATCACGAAACATGAATTGGTTAAATGGTTGTGCATTGAATTGACATTGGCATGGTGATGGGTTCAAACCTTAATAACCAAATTAAGCTTTCTATTTGCTAAAATTAGTTTTGGCATGAATGTAAAAGGGCAGAGAAACCCTAGCTGACAATGGACCTCCAAGGGAGGCTGGAAAAATAGCCGCTAGGCGACACATCTCTTTCTGCATGATTTTGGGGTTCCTGAAGAGAAACCACCTGGCGGCATGACCCTGGCCGCCAGGCGACGTGTGCCTACAACCCAGTTTCTGGGTTTTTGCTTGAACTGCCTGGCGGTGAGGAACTACCGTCCACTAGGCAACACGAGCCAAATTGTCTCGATTTTGGGTTTTTATATTTTCTAGGCTATTTCTAATCGGTGGAAAACATGCTTTAATCATGTATTGATTGAAGGGAAAGGATTAATGGGGGAATTGTGTGGTAATAAAAGGAAGATTGATGATTTTGGAATATTCTCGCATTAGTGTTTGAATAATTGGGGGGTTCTTAGGTTTTAGAATCAATTGCAGCATAAACTGGATTGATAGTGGTTCGTTTTATGTTAATTAACATTGAAGCACAATTAAATGTTGCAAGATTGAGTGAATTTCATAGCAAAAGGAAATGGAAGTCGAGTTGGAGGGTTTTGCAGGTGCAAGAATTGCTGGAAATCTCTAGAATTCTATGCACCGCCTAGCGGCACTTGGATGGCCACCCGGCGATAGTCATAGAGGAGTGAAGTGAGTAGTAGCATTGGCAGCGAGCGGGAAATCCAGTGTGGGGTCAGTTGTGGTAAGGAAAATGCAAAGTTAAGATGAGCTGGCTATAGTGGTGGGAAGGTTAAATAATGAAAGAAGTGATATTAGATAGAATTATAAAATCTAAGTTGAACTATGAAAGATTGGTATACATATTGATAGTGCATTAAAGTCAAACGAACCAGAGCCTTACTGAATAGTGTGATGGAGTATTATTTAGAAGTGGAATCTATGATTTGGAGTTGTTTAAGATGAATATGAGATAAAATTCTAGGATAAAGTCTAAGTATGGTGTTCCATGTAATTGACTAGTGATGGTTGTAATAATTGTAATTAAGGTTAAGAAATAAGTAAAATGAATGGACTGTGGCATATTAGGAATGAGTAAGGTTGACCTTAAGGAAGCCTAATTCTAGTATACTTGGGTGGTTGAACTTAAATGGAAATAGGAACCTTGATAATAGGTTAGCCACTTGAAAAGTGATACAAATGAATTGGTATGAATTATCGTGAGCCTTGAGGTCTGAATGGGGACTAGAGCCTGGTTAGGATGACTCTAAACCAGTATTGCGCAGGTACTGATACGACACCTAATGGTGGTGTTAGATCGCCAAACGATAGTTGCTAAGTCAGAGAGGTACTGGACGTGTGGCACCTAACGGTGAGGGTCATTCTGCCAGGCAACACCAGCAGGCAGTGGCACCAGGGCGCTTGGCGCCTGGCAGCACGTGTCCCCCGCCAGGCGGTTTGGAAGCGTGGTTCACCTGATGGCTTAGGAGTAGCGCCAAGTAATATCGCTGCAACAAAAATTGTGTCTGCTTGATTTGGACGTGCGTGGTCTACAAGACTTGGATGATATCTCGAAGGTTGGCTTGCTGGTGTTCCTTGACTACGACTCTGGTACTCACTATCCCAGTAGCCTATGCTTCTAGGAGTTGAAAGTGCATGAGAAGAACTATCCCACACATGACTTAGAATTGGATGTAGTAGTGTTCGCTCTTAAGACGTGAAGCCACTACTTGTATGGCTCCCTGTTCCAGGTTTTCAGCGATCACAAAAGCCTGAAATACCTGTTTGATCATAAGGAGTTGAATATGAGGCAGAGGCGATGGATGGAGTATCTCAAGGATTATGATTTTTAGTTACTTTACAACCCAGGTAGAGCGAACGTGGTGGTAGACGCCTTGAGTCGTAAAAGGATGCATATGTCAGCCTTAATGGTGAAAGAGCTGGAATTGATTGAGAAACTCAAGGATATGAATCTGGGTATACAATTGGGAGAGGATTCTATCAGGTGTAGTATACTAATGCTGACCAACGACATATTGGGAATGATCCGAGATGAGCAGAAGAATGACGCTGAGTTACAAAAGTTTGTGAGTTGGCTAGGTACAGAGAAGGGGAAAGATTACAGGATGGGATCATATGACATCCTACGATTTCGAGATAGAGTATGTGTACTTGGGAATTGGAGGTTGAGGAAGCAGATTCTAGAAAAGCGTCACAAAAGTCGTCTTAACATACATTCAAGTATGACTAAAATGTATAAGGATCTGAAACAGTCCTTCTGGTGGAACGAAATGAAGACCGATGTCGCTGACTTTATGGCATCTTGCTTAGTGTGTCAAAAGGCTAAAATTGAATACCAAAGATCAGGTGGTACACTACAACCACTAGACATTCCCCAGTGGAAATGGGATAGCATCGCCATGGACTTCATGACTCATTTACCGAGATCTACTAAATGGCATGATTTAATCTGGGTGATCGTGGACAGGTTGACTAAGTGTGCCCATTTTCAAGCAATTAATCAGAAGTTGTCAATGGACAAGTTGGCTGAATTGTACATTCGGGAAGTAGTCAGACTGCATGGAGTGCCAGCTAGCATCGTATCTGACAAAGATCCGAGATTCACTTCTCGTTTTTGGCAGTCTCTACAGGCGGCTTTGGGACCTAGTTGCGGATGAGTTTCGCATATCATCCTCAAATAGACTGACCAGTCTGAGAGGACGATCCAATCATTGGAGGATCTGTTGCGAGCATGTGTATTGGATCATATGGGAAGCTGGATTGAAATTCTTCCATTGGTGGAATTCACGTACAATAATAGCTATCACTCTAGTATTGGTATGGCGCCATATAAGGCCTTGTATGGGCGATAATGCAGAACACCACTATGTTGGAATCTATGTTGGAATCAGGATGGCGAGTCAATGGTATTGGTGTAAGACCCGTAGAATTTAATTAATTAAATAAATAAATAATTAATAAATGCGGGTAAGGAGAGCCTTTATGACATTAAATTCTAACTTATATGACGTGGAAAAGTACTAGCTCAAGTGGTTGAGAGTACTTTAATTATGTGAGAGGATTCGGGTTCAAGTCCAATGTATGCCAAATTATGTGTTATTTATTTGCAATTATATTTTTATATATGTGATCATGTTGTAGAATAATATAATCATTGAATTGTATTAGTTATTATGAAACTTGAATTGGTTGAATGGTTTGGCATTGCATGGTTGGGGGTTCAAACCTTGGGTAACCTAAATTAAACTTTATTTTTGCTAAATGGAGTTTTGGCTTGAATTTGAAGGGTTAAGGGAAACCCTAGGTGGAGTAGCAGCCAAAGAAGGGCTGGAAAATAAACCATAATTAACCATTGAATGGCAATTATCACATGCATTAAGCCATTTTTCGTTTTGGAACCATTAACTCAAATTAAGGTGCCATTAAAGAGGGAATAAGGGAGAGAGAGAAGGGTTTTGAGCCTGTAATTGTTCTGCAACAATATGGGAGAGAATTCAGATTAGGAGTTGTGTGGGAGTTTGACGTAGAGCAGCTGAATTGGGAGAGAAAGCCAAAGGGAGGCCATTGGTGATTATAAGGAACTCTCAAGTATCCACTTTCTAGCAAGGATTCCAGGTTAGGGGAGCTGAACCACGTTCTACCTAGGTCTTTATGCATAATTGTATGATTGATAGTATGTATGTGTACGGAAATTTTTCAGAAACCGCCTAGCGGGCTATTCATAGCCGATAGGCGGCACATGCGGTTTTTGTTTTTTTCTGGGTTCCTAAGGAGGAACTGCCTGGCGGTAAGCTCTCAACCGTCAAGCGACACATACCAATTTCACCCAGCTTCTGGGTTTCAATGAATTGCCTGGCGGTGATGAACACCCGCCAGGCGACTCGAACTATTTTGGTTCGATTTTGGTGTTTATGGATTTTGAGTTGATTCTGACCGGGGAAGAAGACATGATTAATGGTTTGGTAGGGATTGAAGGCTAAAATTTGCGAAACTAATTATAATTAAAGTCTCGATTGGGTGGAAATGGTATGAACATTTATATAGGATTGATTATGTGCGATTATTCTAATTCACACTATGTTGATTGGTAATTGTTGCTAGAATAATAAATTGTGAATTTGATGAATGAACCGTGATTAAGAATACATGAGTGCAGCCGTGGGTAGTAAATCCAATTAAAATAAGAAAAACTGGGGTTGGTTGGAGTTTGCAGGTGCTGGAATTCTGGAAAATTGCCTAGAAGCATAAGCACCGTCTCGCGGCACGGGGCCTGCCGCCAGGCACCAGTGCAGAGGCAATCCTACTGCGTGGCTGTGATGATAGGCGTTGGGTTGGGTTTTGTTGCAGTTGTAATTTGAAATGGAGGCATTGGCCTGGATATATTCTTGGGTGATATAAAGTGGTGGCTTAGAAACATAGATTTTGATGGTATCAATGCATTAGGAATGATCATATGTAGTATGAAAGAGTGTAAAACTAAGGACTGGTGTGAACTAGGTGGAGGAGGTTCAGGGATGTGAACTATTCTATGATAGGGTTATATCTATGAGTGAAGAGTGGTAAGTCCTTAGAAATGGTGAAACAAAAATTAAATATCAAGCAAATGTGTAATGTGAGTGGTATTGGTCTAAATGGGAGTGTGGTGTAAATGTGGTTAATGTTGGTATCGCGCAGCGGAATGTTTGAGCGTGCTGACAAAACCAAGAGGGCGTGAATTGGTTTTTAAATAATGAAATTAATACTTTAAAATTTTTCCAAAATTTATCAATTAGCTCAATAAATAATTTCTTTAAATCACACTAATAAATGAAATAAAGAGATAAAGAAGAAGATTTGAACACAAGTATTTTTTGTGGTTCGGATCAAAAGACCCTACGTCCAGTTGTTAATCTCTTAAAAACGAGATTAACTAAATCGCTAACAAGTAACAGATTTACAATTAGATATTAAGAGTGTAAGGAAAGAAAACACCTCTTTTGAGTCACATAAGAGATGAACACTTCTCTGAATCACACAGAGAACCTTGACCTTAGCTTTCCTAGCAACAGCACTCAATCTCCTAGAACACTTCTCAGGAAAAATTATCGCTCTACCCACACTAGGTTTTTCAAAGCTTCTATTGAGAACACTTAGAGAACTCTCTTGCAGTCACAGCACTAGTACTCTAGCTTCTCAAAAAGGTAAGTGAGAAGTAACTCTAAGGTTCCTTAAATAGGGGTTCCAGAAATTAGGTCAAAAAGCTGAACAGTCGCGCCCAACAGACCAGGATAATCGAATATTACTAGTGATAATCGATTATTCCAGTGTGATTTATGGAAAACAAATTTTTGAGCAGATAATCGATTATCAGAAGTGATAATCGATTATTCCAGTGTTTTCTTGAAAAAATTGTTTTAGCTCAGGATAATCGATTATTCTAAGTGATAATCGATTATCACTTTGATTTTTCGAGAAATACTAGAATTTTCTTATACAATACTGCTTCTAACTTAATCTAATTACATTTTACAAGATAGCTTTAAACATAACAACATATGGTCTTCATATTGTGTTCCAGATGGTTTTCAGGCTTCTTTTATCATCATCAAAATTTTGCTTCAGCATTTAGACTTGTATTTGCTTTTGCCAACAGTTAGGATATGGATGTTGTTATGAGCCTGAGGCATTTACGGGTAAACCATAGTGCACCAAGAGTACTGGATTAACAATGGTATACGGTAAAGTTAGAAACATTGAATTAAGCAAGGTGATGCAATGGTAATCTTAGGGTAGTGAACCTAATTGGCACTGAGATTATGAGAAACGAGTTAAATTACATGGTGATTGAGGGTACTTAAAATTAGTAAGATTTAGTGCTGGGGTGGTGCAGAGGAAGATGTTGAAATCAGTGAAGGGAAACTCAAACCAGTACAATTCATTGTACTGATACAGCGCCTGGCGGTAAAGTTGAAGTCGCTAGGCGATAACTATTCAAACAGAGAGTCACTGGAACGGGTGCACCTGGCGGTGAGGTTCTTCCCGCAAGGCGATACCTGCAGCGTGGATGAATCAGAAGCGCTACGTGCCTGGCGGTACGCGTCACCTGCCAGGCGGTCTAGAAGAGTGCAGCGCCTAGCGATATGTGTCCCCCGCCAGGCGAGTTTGCTACTGCAACCTTGAGTTATTGGTTTTGTAGGTGTGATCTACAAGGCTTTTGGTGATGCTTGAAAGGTGGGATTGCTGGTGTTCCTTGAGTTGTGCTCGGAACGTATCCTTTGAGTTGTGGCTCGGGATAGGGGATTAAGCACATGGTATTCCTTGAGTTGTGGCTCAAAATAACATCTCTTGAGTTGTGGCTCGGGATGACGGATGAACACGAGGAAGTTTTGAGTTGTGGCTCGGGTTGGCGAGTGTTACTAGTGTGAGTGTGCAGGTTGTGGCTAGTACGGATGGGTCTAGATAGATTGCCCTTCTTAGTTGTTGACTAACGAGTTGGTAGTCTTGAGACGTTACGAACTACGTTCGTATTTGGGAACTCCACCTAGCGTTACGGTGTTTGATCTGTAACAATGGTTTCCCGCACGTGCTCTATCGGTTGTGGCACCAAGTCATCTTGAGATAATCACTAGAAGATGTAGAACACAAGTAACATGGTTATGGCCATGTGATATGGAATTGAATGAGGAATTATTTATGAGTGCCTTGTATGATATATATATATATATATATATATATATATATATATATGAAAATCAATGTGTTTATATATGCTATAAATATTTATAAGTTTAATCGGTTAAGCTCACCCTATATGCTTGTGTTTGGCGATGATCGTGTAAGCGGTACACGTGAGCAGATGATGTTGATGCAGGTGGTTCTAGTGGAGCTTAGTCGCGGAGAGGCGATAGCGCGGGAGTTTTATCTTTTTATTATTTCGTGTTTTGGAAATAAATTGTAAAGGCTTGTGGCCTGTTTGATAAAACTCCTGTATTTTATTATGGATTTCAGAGTACTTTATTTATTTAATAAAATTTTAATTTCCTGTGTTTTGGGAAATGAGGTATTATTAAATGCAGCACATATATTTTTTTCTTTATTTTATTAAAAAATTATTAATATCCTAACGCGATATTACATTTGGTATTAAAGCCTTGTTTTCAAAATGATTTTTTGGGATCTTTGGGGAGTGAGTTCATCGTGTTACGCTAACGTGACAAATAGATTATGTTTTGTGCTAATTTTGTTTGGCAAATCCTAATTTGAGTTGTGTGATGTGAACAACTGAAATATGTGGCACGCACAAGCTATGGCCAACAGGAGGAGAAGGAACAATGCTTGAGCTGACGATATAGCTTAGGCGATTCATCGCATGTGGACGCGATGCAGCCTATAGCAACGCCAGCCAGAGCCATAGTTGCACCTACTAGGCTAGTATCTCTAGAGGATTTTATGAAGCATAGGCCGGCCAAATTCTCTAGCAAGGCCACTCTTGATGAAGCAGATGCCTAACTGCAAAAGTGCGAGAAGATTTGTAGAGTCCTGGAGTGCACGGATACTCAGAGGCTATCATTTGTCACCTTCCTTCTGGTGGCAAACGCATAGTATTGGTGGCAGGGGATGCAACAGTTGATGCAAACCCGTGATGAGGAGGTGACCTGGGCTACCTTCAGGACTAGGTTCTTGGAGAAATATTTTCCGAATAGCGCGAGGCACGAGCGGGAGGTAGAGTTCCTGACGCTCCAGTAGGGCACCATGACCGTGTCGGCTTACATTGAGAGATTCGAGTATCTGGCATGATTCTACTTGCCAGATGTCACGAAAGAGTGGAGGTGCATAAAGTTTGATGGCGGGCTGAAACATGAGCTGCGCCAATTCATCGTACCACTCTGGATCCGGGAGTTTTCCATCTTGGTGGAGTAGGCCAAGGCAGTCGAGGATACGGGGTGCAGCAGGGGGACACACCCTCAGAAGGTTATTACAGATTCACGACAGAAAAAGAAGTCTAATAGCAGGCCACCGTCTTTAGCCAAGAAGCTGCAGTGCTACAGTTGCGGGGGAGAACACCTTAGGAGGGACTGCCCAAAATTCTCTAACAATTCTGGGGGAGGCACTAGCACTGGCAAGTGCTATGTATGTGAGTAGACTGACCATTTTGCATGCCAGTACCCTAAATAGAAACCAGTTGGAGGTGCACCAGCTAAGAAACCAATCGAAGAGCGACCCAGAGCACCGGGGCGTGTGTTTACCCTGACGACCACCGAGGCTACACAGTTAGGTAACCTGGTGTGGCTTTCATGTTTGTTGTTTAACCATGAGGTTGTAGTGTTGTTTGATTCAGGAGCCACCCATTCATTCGTGTCTAATGAATGCGTGAGGAGGCTCGGACTTGTGATGCGGGAGCTGGGGTGCGAGCTAATAGTTGCGACACCAGCTTCTGGCGAGGTATCCACCTCTTCTATGTGCGTGGGATGTCCTATAGAGGTGGCAGGCCGAAGGTTCAAGGTGAATCTCATATGCTTGCCAATGAAGGGTCTTGACGTAATTCTGGGTATGGACTCGCTGTCGGTCAACCACATTGTCATTGATTACAGACAGCGCAACGTGGTATTCCCGGAGGCAGTTAGTTTGGAGTTGATCTCAGCTCAGAGGGCGATAAATGAAGTAGAAGTTGGAGCTACCTGCTTTATGATAGTGGCTCAAACAGAAAAGAAGAGCACTACTGAGCAAATTAGCCTGATTCCAATGGTTGAGGAGTATGCTGATGTGTTCCCAAACGAGATACTTGTGTTGACATGAGAAGCCAAGGTGGTTTTCTTCTTGAAGATTTGATGAAGATTTAATGAAGCTCTTTTGAACTATCTTGAAGTCATTACCATTGGAATGAAGCCTACATTGATGAAGGAAAATAGATTTGATGATATCCATGGTGATCAAGGATGGAACGTGTGCTCTTCATGTAGTTACATAATTAAGAAAGTGTATTTGTAGTTTGTAATTCATGTTGTAGACCTTATAGCATTAATTAGATGTAGTTTGGTCTTCATTGTGTTTTTAATTTATTGAATGGTTTTTCAACAGGTTAAAATGTCTCTTTTAATCTGTTGAATGTCTTTTTAATAGGTTAAAAGGTTGGTTGCAGTAGTCTTAAACTGCAACAAATTCAATCATTTGATTTAGTTTTTAATCGATTGATTTCACATAAGTCAAGTGAAATCAACCGATTGATTTGAAAATCAACTTGTTGAATTTCATAACAGTTTGACTATTAAAGCTATGATTTTCGAAAGAGAGGTAAGTTGATCATTTTAGAGCACGATTTGGTTCTGGAAACTAGTGGAAACTCTCTCTTTCGTGATCATAGGTGTTGCAACTGTTGAAGATTGATCTTGGATCAATTTTGGAGCTTTTGGCTTGGTTTGAAGCTTGGAGAAAGTGGTTTGTGGTAGGCTAGGTTGTGCTACCACTGAGGTTTGATCTTTCTCAAGCTTTGTGTGTGTGTCTAGTGGTTTTCTAGGTCTGCAAGAGGGTTTTTGTTGTGCTGGTGTGATTCTTGTGTGATTCAAGAGTCTTTTGTTGTGTTTTTGCATATTTTGGAAGTGTAAGGGTGGATACTTTGTAAAACTTTTGAAATAGTGGAAAGTCAAGCTAAGGTTGCCTTGAAAAATTGGATGTAGCTCAGGTTTGAGTGAACCAGTATAAAATCTCATGGTGTCCTCTCTTCTCTAACCTTTCTCTCTTGCATTTTCATTTTAAAGTTTCAAGAACTTGTGCTTTAATCATCTTTTTCATGTTCTTGCATGTTTTCATAGCATCTGCAGCATTGAGTATGTTTGTATAATCATTTGGAACTGGTCTTGATCATTCTTGAGCATTGTTTCTGGTCTAAAATTCAAATTCGCATTTATGCATTTTTTCCAGTATTTCATTCGACTGTTTTTCTGTTTCAATCGATTGATTATACCAGAACAGAATCTGTTTAGTAAAATCAATCTGTTAACTCTGTTTTTGATCAACTAAAAGTGTACAGTTCAGTACTGTTTGCATCCTAACTTGGTGATCTATTTTGATTCAATTAAAGGTGGTTTTTAACTTGCAAAGATAGGGGATTAAGCATGTGGTATTCCTTGAGTTGTGGCTCAGAATAACATCTCTTGAGTTATGGCTCGGGATGGTGGATGAACACGAGGAACTCTTAAGTTGTGGCTTGGGTTGCAGGTTGTGGCCAGTACGGATAGGTCCAGATAGATTGCCGTTCTCAGTTGTTGACTGACAAGTTGGTAGTCTTGAGACGTTACGAGCTAGTTCGTATTTGGGAACTCCACCTGGCGTTACGTTGTGTGATCTGTAACAATGGTTTCCTGCACGTGCTCTATCGGTTGTGGCCGATAGGTGTGGCAGCAAGTCATCTTGAGGTAATCACTAGAAGATGTAGAACACGAGTAACATGGTTGTGGCCATGTGATATGGAATTGAATGAGGAATTATCTATGAGTGCTTGTATGATATATATATATATATATATATATATATATATATATATATATATATATATATATATGAAAATCAATGTGTTTATATATGCGTATAAATATTTATAAGTTTAATTTGTTAAGCTCACCCTATCTGCTTGTGTTTAGCGATGATCGTGTACGCGGTACACGTGAGCAGAGGATATTGATGCAGGTGGTTCTGGTGGAGCTTAGTTGTAGAGAGGGGATAGCTCAAGAGTTTTATCTTTTTATTATTTCATGTTTTGCCACCGCACTTGACGAACTTGCACAATGTATTTCATGTTTCTCAGTTGAGGAAATACATAGTAAACCCTTCACATATACTAGAATCAAATGACATTTAGATTAGGGAGGATCTGACAGTGAACACAAAACCAGTGAGGATACTAGACTCCCAAGTGAAGAAGCTACGAGGAAAGGAGATCCGGATAGTGAAAGTGCTTTGGGATGAGGCTACTCAGGAGATTACCTAGGAGATGGAGGATCGCATGAGGCAATCCTATCCGCATTTGTTTCCTAGTAAGTCCAATTTTCGAAGACGAAAATCTTTTAAGGTGGGGGGAATGTAAGACCCGAGAAAATTAAATAATTAAATAAATAATTATTTAATAAATTCGAGTACTAGGAGCCTTTATGGCATTTAATGCAAATTGTTGTGACATAAAAATGTAATAGTTTAAATGGTTGAGAGTACTTCATTGTGTGACAGGACTTGAGTTTGAGTCCTATGTATGCCAATTGTATGAGATTTTAATATGTGTATTATTTTAATGTTATGTTTGAATGTGATTAGTGATAATGTAATCCTAAAGTTATAGGAATTATCACAAAACATGAATTGGTTGACTTGGTTGTGCATTGACTTTACAATTGAGTGATTGTGTGTTCAAACCTTCCTAGGAATGAATTTAACTTTCTTTTTGCCAAAATTTCTTTTGGCATGGAGATGAAAAGGCATAGTAACCCTAGCTGCCAAGGGAGGCAACCTAGTGGGCTGGGAGACAACCAAATAATGGTTTTTGATTAGCCATTAACATGAAACTTAATGGCATTTTCGATTTTGGGGTTAATCACAATTAATTAGGATAGTAATTGAGAGAGAGAATGGAATTGGAGGAGAAAGGAGGACTGCATTTCGTGTGAGTCATTGGGCAGAGGATTTTCTAAAGAATTTGTGCTAGTTGCAGAGAAGAATTGAGGTGGAAGCCATTGTTGAAGTGAAAGAAAAGGCTAAGAGAGTTTTTGGTTCAAGGACACACACCAAACTCGAATTTGAGCAAGGAATCCAAGTAAGGAGAGTTGTTCCTTGTGTTTTGATTTGTATATGAATGAATGTGTTTTGCCATGTATAATTGCATGAAGTTTTATCCAATTCCACATCATTTTTCATAAGTTTTTGGATTTCTGCCCAGAAATCGCCTGGCAGGCATGATGATGCTGCCAAGCGACACGTCAATAGTGACCCAGTTACTGGGTTGCATCATGAACCGCCTGGCAAACAATGAATTTGCGCCAGGCAATGTGAAACTATTCTGGGTTTTTGTATTGTTTGACGCAAGAGTCATCGCGATTTCTGGAAACTTGTTTATGTACGTTATGAGTGATGATTTATGCTTTAATCTGAATGGGATTGAGTGTATGATGAAGCTTTGGACCAAGGGTGCATGGGTGATCATGGGATTATGAGAAGGGTTGAAAGAAGGCAATTAAGAAGTTGATTTCAACGTCTAATAGTTATTTAATTTTGGCATTATTTATGCATTTGTATTTCTAGGAATGCATATGAATTCAGATTAGTGTATGGCGAGACGAGATGACGAAGGAGCAAAGGAGATTCGTGCAAGAAAGAAAAGGGGAATTTTCCCAGAACCTGATACGCCAGGCGATAACTGGAATCTCCAGTTTGGCAGTGGGCAGCACTGGATATAGTGATTTTGGGGTCTAGTCTATGAAGTGAAAATTAGAGGGATGAGAATTTTGTGCTTAAGTTTTAATGAATCAGAATGCAGAAATGGATAGTGTATGAAGAATGTTCATATTAGGTGAAGGGAAAATCAGTAAGGATATGGAATTTAAACCAGAATAAAGAATATTGATAATTGGGATGGTAGGGGCTAAGAAGATTTGATTTCAGTGTATATTAGACTTATATACATTGGAGAATTTTAATGTGACGGGTTAGGGAGTTCACCATGAATTGTGTAACTTAATTGGAAGGTAATTGAGTGAAAGGTTTGGTATCATTGTAGTGCAGCAGATGTAGGTTGTCTAATTTGGATGTGCTGAATGGGGGGTCTTTTTCCATAAGCTTGAGTTAGGTATTATGCAATGTTAAAGTACTTGGTAAATTAGAGGCCTTGAATAGAAGGATTGACAATTGTGAATTATAGGTACTTCAATTATATGATGGTGACAGGTTATCAAGATTTTGACACTGAAGAATGAGAGTATGTTGATACCTTAGGAGGTATTTCAAGAATGTAGGACAATCTGATGGGTGTCATAAACCAGCAAAATCTGAGCTACTGGTGTGGTGCCTAGCGGCCTGCTGATGCTCGACAGGTGATAGGAAGGGGTCCCTACACCGCATGGCGCCTGGCAACAAGGTGTGATCCGCTAGGCGATAGACCCTGATACAATGGGTTTGGGAGGATCCTGATGCCTAGCGACAATGGCGTCCCGCCAGGCGGTCTGCACAGTAATTTTGCCTTGCGGCGCTTAGGTTGTGCCAGGCAATATTGTTGCAGGTATGGGTTTGCGTGTGTTGTTTGTATGCATTGATGCAGACTTGGATCAGAATATCTTGCACCATGAACGGGTAGGTTCATGGATGGTGGTGAACACGGGATGATATGAGCGGGGAGGTTCATATCTTACTACTCTCGTGTGGGGATACGAGCGGGTAGGTTCGTATGTTTCGTGCTCACACTTGAGAGATGCAGCGAGCGGGGAGGTTCATAGCTGGTGGATCACGTGTGTTGGACTACGGGCGGGTAGGTTCGTAGAACAGGACTACGAGCGGGAAGGTTCGTAGAGGCAGGACCATGAGCGGGCAGGTTCGTGTGAGCATCATAAATCCTAAGTCCAAGGTTAACTATTTGTTTGAATTGAAGGTTGAAAAGCCTTTGGGTATTAAGGTCTTGGCCAAGAACTACCTAGAATAAAATAGTTGGGTGTATTATTAATATTATTAAATTATATATTAATTATTTAAGAGCTCACCCTTTTTGTTTGTGTCTGGCAATGATCGTGTGATTTATCATACGGGAGCAGATGATATTACAGGTGACGTTGTTGATGCATAAGCAATGGAGAGAGGGCTAGCTTGGGGACTTGAGCTAGGAATTTTGTTATGCTTTTCATTATTTTGTCGAATTTTGGAAATTGTAATAAGATTATTACTTTAGCTTTAATTGAATTTGGCGTATTGCATAATGTTTTAAATTTTTTCCGCATTTGAGAATAATAAAATCACGACGTTTGAATTTTAATTCTTATTTATTTATTTTATTAAGTAATTTTTAATAGGGATGTTATAGAAAGCATTATGCACTTCTCAAAATGATAACTTTAATTCCATATACTTCATTAATTGATAGCCTAACATGCTAATAATAAGGACAAGTTATTTTAAGAAGGAATGCCATTTTCGAGCTGGAAGAAGCTACCATTTCAACAGGAAAAGAAATGCAATGATTCAATCTCTCTATCAAGTATATTCTCCTCTATCTATCAGAAATGAATGCATCAAACATCTTGAGTTATTCTATTAGAAATGAATGCATCAAACATCTTGAGTTATGTGGAAAGCGGTAAAGGCATTTTGATGGATTGGGATTGATGCATGCACCTAAACTAAAACTAAAACTAAATTATTTTTGCATTTAGCTCATGCTGCTACTAGATGTCTTTCTTGAATTTATTCCTTGCTAGTTTCCTATTTAATTTATAGCTTCCCATTCAACACTATTGTTGTAGATATGTAATTATGGTTGTAGCTATTGTGTAATACACATTTTTGTGTGTAGTGAAGTAAGGTTGAAGCAAAGAATCACTTAGAATAAAATTATTGACTGCACAACTATATAAGGCTATTTTCAATGTTTGGACTTGGTTGACTGTACAGTTACATAGTTAGCATTGAATTTGAATCAATAGGTTCTAAATAAGTGTATCATTAAGTTCCTGTTTGAATTTTCAATAATTGTGTGACATTAAACACAATAAAGTTTTTATCTTTGAAACCTTTCATATAGTTAAAATCTTTAAAACCTTTCATAGTGTACCTTTCATATTATTATTATTTTTTCTATTAGTATTATTATTAGTATTTGTGAACTCAAGGTATGACAATATCCAGCAATCTGTGAACTACATTTTTGTTCTGGAAAGCATGTAATTAGTGATGGGATAAATTTATATATGTTTTAACCATATGCTTATTTTATCATTATATAATATATATATATATATATATATATATATATATATATATATATAAGTGTTTTCAATATTGTCCAATATTTAACTTGAAGAGAATATTTTCTATTGTTAGATATTTTATGTGTTTAGAATTGTGACCATTAACTGTCCTTTGAAAAAAAAAAGACATTGATTGAAGAATGAAGCTTTGTACATTTATGATCTACGGTAGAAGTTGTAATTGTTATTGATACACTATCATCAATTTCTAGAATCATAAGTTCATCAATTTCTTTCAATATTCAAGGGGAAATGCTCCTATAGTTGCAGATTTTCAATCGGTTGTTGTTGACATTTTGTGTGCTTATTCTTCTTTTTCATCAAAGAACTAAATTACTATTAACATTTCTCTCTATAGTTCAACACTAGCAACCTACTATTGTTATTCAGTGGCCTGTTACATGACAATTTGACCTTTTTTCTCATCAGATGTTCAACTTTTTATTTTCTGTTGATAGATGAAGGTTTAATAAAAACAAATTTATCTTTTATAGCATTCAACTTATAATTTTCTATTCACAAAAGGCATCTTATATACAATATAGCGTAATGTAACAATTAATTACATATGGTCACTAAAGTGTTTTTGAACAACTATCCTTTCTTTGCTCTCCATAAATTTTTAGCAGTAATTAAGTCTGACTTCTTGGTAAGACAGAAAGGTAAAAGACTGATGGTGGTTGGAGATTCTATGAACCAGAACCAATTTGAGTCAATTCTATGTGTACTACATGAAGGCTTGAAAAATAAGAGGATAATGTATGAGATTCACGGACACAAAATAACAAAAGGAAGGGCTACTTTGTATTTAAATTTGTGATAACATTTTATGTTGTATATTTAGTTTCTTCTAACTTATATGCACTAATATTATGATATGCTTTTATATTATTGTTTACTTAGATTCTTTTTTGTCTATTCAATTTCTTAATAAATTTGTCTCTTCAAGGTCCAATTGACTTGAATCAAAATTGTTGGCGAGTATAAATCTAGATTATTCTGAAGTTTTTTTTCCTCTTTCTTAAAATGAATTACACTTTCTTAGAAGTTAAAACTTTATAATTTATGATTAAGTGAATCATTTGAATATCTTTTTACATGAAGATTCTACATATAAATGTACTGCATTATTGTGCTAGCAATACTTGATCATTTATCCCTAAGTAAAAACAGTATAATTTAAGTTGATGTTCCCTTTGTTTTGGTGTAGTTAATTTTTTTGGCTTTTTATAAGGACAATGAACTTGATTTCAGTTATCTTTTAATATTATGTTAGGAATCTCATCATCTTTTAATATTATGTTAGAAATCTCTTATCTCTTTATGCGGTTAAATTTTAATCAACTTAATATTCAATTGATTACTTTTACTATATTGATTTGGACGGTTGGTTTAGTACATAATAAAATAATTTTATTTTGCAAAAATTATAATTTAATTAGTATTTTTCATGTATATGTTCACAGGGTTTTTTCAACACAAGTGTATTTTTAAATTATAAAATGTTAGAACGATAGATGTAAATTTCATGTATAAATTCATTTTCCAAGTTTCTTATCCCGAAGATACAAAAGTTGTTTTAAACTTTTTTTTTTTTTAAGTTTATCATCTACAATTAAATTTTTTTCATGTTAACGTTTAATCTTTAAAAATATCACGTCATCTAAAAATATAATTAAAATATGAATTAATAAAATTGCATACTATACAAAATAAAAATTAATTTAATAAAATTAAATTAAATTCAAAATTTATTTTGTAAAAATAACACTTTACAAAACGGCCTAGATATATGTGATAACTTTTGTAATAAACTAGGGTACACATAGGCGTTGTCACGCATGTGCGTACGTATTTCTTAAATATACATGATATTATATTATTAGATGATAATTATGTAATGTTATTAAGTTAATATATAAAATAAAATTATATTTATTAAAAATAAAGTGAAATATATTAGAAAAGGTGAGAGAATAACTTTTGATAAATAAAGAAAAAGAGAAGAGCAGAGATAAACGATTTTATAAAAAAGTTTGTGTAACATCCCATTTAAATAATAACATAATTAAATGAAATCTTATACCGGATAATATAAAGAGCCAAGTTGCGGAGTATAAAGTCACTCCTTACAGTTATTCAAGGCACTTAAAAGAAAATACTAAAGCTCACTACAATGCCTACAACCCAAAAGGAGTAAGAGATAACCAGTATTCAAAATAAAGCCTTAGGGACAATACAATACACGGGCCTTAGCCCTAAAGAAAAGCCCAAATAAAACGTGAAGTCCAGCCCAAGTAGACTATGCAGCAGAGTCATCTCTCTCCTGTTGATCACGAGTACCTCTCGCATCTGCTCCCATCAATAAATTGATGATCATCGCAAAGGTAGAAGAACAACATACAAGGCAATCAAACAAGCAAAGGGTAAGCTAGAGCCAAAAAGATTTCATCATGCAATCAGATATACTTTCACAGTCCAATATACACAGATCATCCAAGCATGTTATGACCTTCAAATCAATACACTAAGACTCGACTCGACTCATCCAGATACATATAACCTGGTCGGATTCAACGGATGCTTGCACTTGTGGTGGATACCTCTGCTCACCCCGAGCTATGTGTTACAAGTGTTACAATGAATCAATTCCCTCACACACAAGGTTAGCCCTTGATGAGTTTCAGGCCTCCTGCTACTCTCACCACGGGAGTCAGTCCGCTCTAAGTGAGACTAACTGACTCCTTAGAGTGTCAGGATGCAATCATTACCTTGAATCCTTACCAAGTTATATAGATGGGGCACCACCATGGACATCCACTAACAAGGGCAATGGAATTACGTCCCGACCACTGAAGCACGACCAGGAAGTCTCACCTAGAGACTCGTGGATTTACGTACTGACAACATACCAATCACATTCCAAACAAACAAATAATATTGATCATGCATTTAACACCTCACGCCATCCTTTGTAACCCATCCTCATTCATATTCCATGTTGATTTCATACCATCCCATTCTTCCCAATTCGGGGATATAGAACTTCACCTCATACCAATATCATGCCATCAATGTAACATTATTGTTCATACCGAATTCATGACCACATATATAACCAACCATTTCATTGAAATCGCATGCCAAGATTTATCCAAGTTCATCATTCACAATCCATGAATCACATCACTCATGCAAATTCATTCATCTCATACTTTATAAATGCATACCAAGACATACATATATCACAAAATAGTATTCATCCCAAATAAATGAGTGTCAACGTTTAAGTACTTGCAATTCCATACAATCAAGCACAACCCACAACCATAATTCTTACACTAAAATTCCCAAGAAAATTTATTATCACAAAACCAAAATCATTGCAGTAATGCATGACACATTTCTCAAGCTACAGACATCTAATCGACGATCTAACCGGTCAAACCATAAAATAGCATGTTATGAACCACATGTCAAAATTTGAGGTCAATCCAACGGTTAATGAGTCGGGAAAGTCAATTTTACTAAAACTGTGCATATTAGAAAAATACACAGTCGCCCAGCGAGCCAAGGAACTCGCCCAGCGACTGTACGATGCATCAGAATACGAGAAATGACGTCAAACATCACAGTTACATTAATATTTGAACCCCTAACTCAGAAATATACCAAAACTAACGTTTTCCAATCATTTAAGCATAAAACAGAAACGAAAACAAACCAATGTTTTAAAAACGCAAAAAAGAACCTAGCTTCCTTTACCTGGAAAAGGGCTAATATTGGACTTTGACTCTTAAGCCAGTGAAACCAGTAGCTCTAAGGACAAATCTATGAACTGAAACAATGGCACGACAAAGGAGATTGGATTCACACAGTGAGTCCCGACATAAACCACGAAAACAACTTAGAAAGGCTAGGTTCGAGAACTAACTTACGTGAACGGGAGATGGAGGTTGAGCTCACTTGAACTCGGGTAGATCTCCAAACCCTAGCAAAGGTTCTGTGGAGAGAAAATGGGTGAGTTAGGGCACTGATTTTTCATAATGACTTGCAATTGAGGGATCTTGGCTGCTTTAGGGGCCTTGGCACCCTATGGGCCAACCCTTTAGGCCCAACAGTGTGGCAACCCTTAACATTAGGGCACTCAATAAAAGTGGGTCTTAGAGTTTGTAAAAGTAACGATCAATTTTCAAAAATTTAATAAATAATTATATTAAAGGGTAAAATTAGTATTTTGAAATGTGGACACAAAAGTGAGAATCCTCTTTATATATTGTTACATATGTAATGTTAATACTTTTAGAGTAAAGGCGTGCCCACTTTCTATTAATTTCTATTGTTTACATTTCTTTCCTTTACTAATATTTCTATTTTTAAAAGTACTTTTTACGTTCTTTGGGTTTCGTTAACTTTTCGATTTTTAAATCATTTATTCTATAATTGTTTTTGTGATGTCAAATTTTTTCATTATAAAAAATATTTAATATTTATTTTTACAACTTTGACCTGAAAAAAATACACAAACAAACAGGTGCATTTGCAAAATTTATACAATTTTATTTTTTTATTGTGTAATAATTTATTTATTAAAAATATTTATTATTTATTATATATCAAAATATATATATATATATATATATATATATATATATATATATATATATTATTTTGAGTCAATTTAAAAAAAAATATTAGTGCCTTCAAAGAATTTGAACAATTAAGTATGCAGAATAATATGTATTGTAGTGATTTTGTGTAAATACAAATTGTCTTAGGTTAAAAACTATGAGTGCAAATTTTGTGTTAGTAGTTACTGTAAGGCCCTCTTTATTTCAGCCCAATGTTTAAGGGTTGTCTTAGTCTGTTGGTCCTAAGGTTGGCTCATAGGGTGCCCAAAGCCCTCTAAACCAGCCTAACACACTCATTTGTTGCCACTTTTCAGAAAACCCTTCTCCTTCCTCTCTTAGAGTTGCAACAACAGTACTCTGCTAAGGTTTGATCTCCATCTCTGTTAAGTTCGCTCAAGCTCATTCTACTCTACGTAAGTTGACCTCCAGCCTTATATTATTCCCTTTAGCTCTATTTTTCGTGGACCAATAGAGATTCATAGGTATAACCTCGTTTTCTGTCTAGGTCAGTGTTTCCAGCTCTTGAACCTGCTCTTAGAGCTATTGTGTTTCTTTAGTGAGCACCGATGTCTTCCTTTAACCTTTGTCCAGGTAAGGGAAGCTAGGGTCTTTCATACTTTCCGTAAATCTGCCTATTTTCAGCTTTGTTTCATATTTGTATGGCTTGTGTGCTACTATGAACGTATAGAATGCCTTGTTATGTTGTTTGGATGTGTATGCATAGGGATGTCAAAAATATCCATACCCGCGGATATCCGTGGATAAAACCCGTAATATGTAGAAAATGAATATTAAAAATGGATACCTGGTACCCACGGGTACGGGTATTTTTGATACTCGTATGTTAATGGGACAGGTACGGGTATCATAGTATCCATACCCGTGGTATCATGTTAATGACATTCTTCTCTTTCCCTTCTTTGAAATTGGGCATATACATCAAGCCCTATATAGACTAACGTTTATGGTATGCTTGTTGTCAAATGATGGAATCAAAATAAGAATACTTGGCACGTGACAGTTGAGATTTATTATTTGATTATTTTTCAGGAATCAATCGGAGAAAGTGGGTTTGTTGATCAATATTATGTTGGTTGGTGAGACATAATGTTGGTATGGTCAGGACGTAATTCCACAAAGGTTTCGTGGTGGTGCCTCATTGGTCAGGATGTAATTCCATGAATCTCTAGGTGAGATCTCATGGTGGTGCCTCATTTGGTCATGACGTAATTCTACGATGGTTGTGTGGCGGTGCCTCATGGTCAGGACGTAATTCCATGACCCCTGTTAGTGGGAGTTCATGGTGGTGCCTCATGCTTAGGACATAATTCCACGAAGTTCGTGGTGGTGCCTCATTATATAATTTAGTAAGGATTCAAGTAAGGATTGCATCTTAACACTCTAAAGAGTCAGTTAGTCTCACGTAGAGCGTACTAACTCAAGTGGTGAGAGTAGCAAGAGGCCATAGTCTTTGGCAGGATAATGACCTTAGATGTTTGAAGGCTAACCTTGTGAGTGATAGGGTGAAACCCATTGGCAATTGGCTCTGCATAGTAGTAGAGGCCACCATAAGTGCAAGCATCTGGTGAATCCGACTAATTATATGTATTTGAATAATCGTGCCTTGAGTCGTAGTGTCTTGTTTGTGAGTCTTCACATGCTTGGTTGATGTATGTATCTTTGGCTATATAATTGTATGCAATGGTACGATAAATCATTTTTCCATTCTAGCTTATCCTTTTTGCTTGTTTGTATGTTCTGTGTGTCGCTTTCTCCTTTTGCGATGATCATCAATTTATTGATGTAAGCAGATGCGAGAACTCCTCGTTGTCGTCAAGAAGATGGAAATTATGTTGCTTAGCTCGTCTTGGAACGAGTCTCGCCTTTCTGAGTTTTTCTTTTTGGGTTGTAGCCCATGTATTACCTTGCTCTTGCAGCATTGATCTTCTTGAATACTGTTAAACTTATTTTCCGTATTTTTATTGACATCGTGGTGTGTCTTGGGTTCTTTCCTAGTTTATTCCGGATAACTCTACGGAGTGACATTATACTCCATGACTTTGTTCTATATATTATTTTGTGTGATATTTTACTTAATTAAGGTTATTATTTAATGGGATAGGCTATTATTTAATGGGATGTTACAGTTAAGTGTAACTAATTTCATCAAATTGATATTGAATGAATATAGGACATATTTTTTGATTGTTACATATAACTAGGATTAAGTGTTTAAAAAAATCTCATAGTTATAGGATTTTTTTTCTTATAATTAACTCTCTACATTTTTATAAAATATTATGATAAAATATAATGATTTGATTGTTATGTGTAAATTAGATATATAAAATTGAAAAACTAATTTAGGATATATATATATATATATATATATATATATATATATTAAAAACGTTTT
>Ga0214544_1004749_pt1 | contig 26988 bp, 8 predicted proteins | sample CNSS3metaG_FD_160074 | JGI IMG/M metagenome (GOLD analysis project Ga0214544, IMG submission 160074) | Root nodule microbial communities from cowpea collected in UCLA plant growth center, Los Angeles, California, USA - CNSS3 | ecosystem: Host-associated > Plants > Roots > Nodule | place: USA...
TATGAGACACATTCTTTGTCTCCTTTTGTGCTAGAACGAAATTAGCCTTGCACACACCATAGTTAGCTCTTTTGTCTCTCATTTTTTGTAACCTTATTTGACCTAGTTTCTAGAAGCTAGGGTTAGGATTTTGTAGAGACATCCTTAGGTATCTTTAATTTGCTTAGAGGCCACTAAACTCTTCTATATAAGGGATGCTCCTAGACATGTAAAAGGGTTAAACAATCTGAAGTAAAAACACTCTTATGTCACAACCATTTGTGTGAGTTTCCTCCCTTGGGAATGAATACTTTTAAGCCTTATCTTGCATAGCAAGTGGCGGCACACATCCACTCATCTTCAAGGTTGCCATGGCTTCTAGCCTAGCCTTATAGTGGCGTGCTTCTCACATTTTACCATTTCTTTTCTATTCATTTTATGTTTTCTTCTTCCTTTAATTGTTCTTGGTTTTCTATGGTTTATGTGCCTTCCATTTCCTTTTTGTTTTGAATCAATCCATCATCTTCTTCTCTTGAGCTTTATGAAAGGAACCTTCGCATCTAGATAGCATGCTATCTTAATATCCAGTGGGGATTTCACATAGCTTTCTTAATCAACTCACACCATATTCAATAATCTTAAAAGAAAACAACATAATCCTTCATCAGTGGTGCATGGTGATTGGGGAGCATAAATGTTGTGGAGGAGAGAGCAAAGCAAAGGCATAAAGCATAAAGTAAAAGGCATAAAACAAGTGTACCTATGTACCTATGGTCTCCTTTGTTTTTTGTACACTTTGCCCACTTTTTGGAGACATATAAGACATATTGTAAGTCTCTTTTTTGTGCTAGAACGAAATTAGCCTTGTCCACACTATAGTTAGCTCTTTTGTCTCTCATTTTTGTAACCTTATTTTACCTAGTTTCTAGAAGCTAGGGTTAGGTTTTTGTAGAGACATCCTTAGGTATATTTTATTTGCTTAGAGGCCCTTAAACTCTTCTATATAAGGGGTGCTCCTAGACACGTAAAAGGGTAGAACATTTTAAAGTAAAAACATTCTTGTGTCTCAACCATTTGTGAGAGTTTCCTCCCTAGGGAGTGAATACTTTTAAGCCTTATCTTGCATAGCAAGTGGCGGCACACATCCACTCATCTTCAAGGTAGCCTTTAGTGGCATGCTTCTCACATTTTTACCATTTCTTTCCTTCCATTATATGTTTTCTTCCCCCTTTAATTGTTCTTGGTTTTCTATGCTTTATGTGCTTTCCATTTCCTTTTTGTTTGAATCAAGCCATCGCTTTTTCTCTTGAGCTTTGTGAAAGGAACCTTCACATCTAGATAACATGCTATCTTAATGTCCTTTGGGGATTTCACTTAGTTTTCTTAATCAACTCACACCATATTCTATAATCCTAAAACGAAACAAGATAATCCTTCATCAGATTTGATGGATGTGATAGATTAAAAATTATATTTCAATCATAAAAAAACAAGGTTACCAAATTGTACTTTATTTTAATAATAATTTAAAATTATCATTATATAAGTTTGATTTATCGTAGAAAAAATATGAAAATGTATAAATGAAAGTAACATATTTTAATACAAAAATATTTAAAAAGATAATGTAATAAAAAAATTTATAATTAAAAATTACCTTTTAAACCTTATTTTATAAAAATTTTCAAATTTTCATTGTTAATTATTTTTGTAAAAATAATTTGAAAAGTCATACTATTACATCATTTTGATAATTAAGCTGAAAAATAAATTGCGGACATAATTGTAATCTTGATATTACCCTCAAACCAAGACATAACAAAGATGATTTAAAAATAGAAGAATTTCCCTCTTCCCTCCCCTCTCTCTCCGTCAAGGTTGATTGGAGGGAGAGGGAGATGATGAATTCAATTGGAGTAGAGTGTGAAGTTTGTGTAGTTCACTTTAAGTGGATTAAAGGTGAAACTGGGTGGATTAAGAGTAAAGTTTGTTAAAGTTTGTGAGTGATTTGATGGATGTGATAGATTAAAAATTATATTTAAATCATAGAAAAACAAGATTACCAAATTGTACTTTATTTTAAAAATAATTAAAAATTATCATTATATAAGTTTTATTTATCGTAGAAAAAATATGAAAATGTATAAATGAAAGTAACATATTATAATAAAAAAATATTTAAGAGATAATGTAATAAAAAAATTTATAACTAAAAATTACTTTTAAAACCTTATTTTATAACAATTTTCAAATTTTCGTTATTTTTACATCATTTTCATAATTATGCTAAAAATTAAATTACAAACATAATTGTAATCTTGATATCACCCTCAAACCATTACATAATAGACATGATTGAAAAATTGTGGAATTTCCCTCTTCCTTCTCGTCTCTCTCCCTCATCGTTGATTGGAGGTAGAGAGATAGGATTAATTCAAGTGGATTAGAGTGTGAAGCTTATATTGTTAACTTTAAGGGGATTAACGGTGAAAGTGATTGGATTTAGAGTAAAGTTTGCTGATATTTGTGAGTGATTTGATGAATGTGATAGATTAAAAATTATACTTAAATCATCAAAAACAAGATTACCAAATTGCACTTTGTTTTAAAAATAATTAAAAATTATCATTATATAAGTTTGATATATTGTAGAAAAAATATTCAAATGTATAAATGAAAGTAAGAAATTTTAATAAAAAAATATATAAAAAATGTTACAAAAAAATTTATAATTAAAAATTACTTTTTAAACCTTATTGTATAATAATTTTCAAATTTTCTTTATTAATTATTTTTGTAAAACTAATTTAAAAAGTCATATTTTTATGTCATTTTCATAATTAAGTTGAAAAAGAAATTGTGGACATAATTGTAATCTTGATATCACCCTGAAACCAAGACATAAGAGAGATGAATTAAAAATAGAAGAATTCCCTCTTCCTTCCCCTCTCTCTCCCTCAAGGTTGATCGGATGGAGAGGAAGAGGATGACATCAAGTTGATTACGGTGTGAAGTTTGTGTTGTTCACTTTAAGCGGATTAAAGATGAAAGTGGGTGGATTAAGAGTAAAGTTTGTTAAAGTTTGTGAGTGATTTGATGGATGTGATAGATTAAAAATTATATGTAAATCAAAGAAAAACAAGATTACCAAATTGTACTTTATTTTAAAAATAATTAAAAATTATCATTATATAAGTTTGATTTATCGTAGAAAAAATATTCAAATGTATAAATGAAAGTAATATATTTTAATAAAAAAATATTTAAAAGATAATGTAATTTTTAAACCTTATTTTATAACAATTTTCAAATTTTTGTTATTTTTACATTGTTTTCATAATTATGCTAAAAAATAAATTACAGACATAATTGTAATCTTGATATCACCTTCAAACCATTGCATAACAGACATGATTGAAAATTAGAGGAATTTTCGTCTTCCTTCCCGTCTCTCTCCCTCATCGTTGATTGGAGGGAGAGAGATAAGATTAATTCAAGTGGATTAGAGTGTGAAGCTTATCTTGTTCACTTTAAGGGGATTAACGGTGAAAGTGAGTGGATTTAGAGTAAAGTTTTTTTATGTTTGTGAGTGATTTGATGGATGTGATAGATTAAAAATTATATTTAAATCATAAAAAAACAAGATTACCAAATTGTGTAACACCCCATTTAATTTATAATCATGATTAAAGGAAGTGTCGCACAAGATAATATAGAAACATAGTCCTGGAGTTTAAATACTACTCCATACAATAACCAAGGCACACAACTATGCCACAACTAAACCAGAAACAATGTTCATCAGTAATCAAAATAGGAAATTAAAAGACAGACTACTATTTGGGCCATAGCCCCAAAAAGAAAGTCCAAAGCAGTATAATCCAGCCCAGAAGGCTAAGCAGCGGAATCATTTCTTCCTTGTTGACCTCGAGTACCTCTCACATCTCCTCCCATCAATAAATTGATGATCATCGCAAAAGTAGAAGAACAACATATAAAGAAATCAAACAAACAAAGTGTAAGCTAGAGTAGAAACAGTTTATCAAGGAATCACATACTATTACACAATCCAAACAGTATTCATCAACCAATCATGTTACAATGTTTCAATCCCCCACACACAAGCTTAGCCTTTAATAAGTTTCAGGCCTCCTGCTACTCTCACCATAAGAGTTAGTCTACTCTAAGTGAGACTAACTGACTCCTTAGTCAGATCACGAGTAGGATTCGGCCGGTGGCTTACGAAATAGCCTTGCCTCCTTAGTTGGTAAACCTTCACCCAGTATTCCACGTCTCACAGCTGAGGAAGTATGTGTTTGACCCGGCTCATGTGTTGGAAGCCGAGGATATACAGGTTAGAGAAGAACTCACTATGGAAGTACCACCCATCGCTTTAGAGGATAGCAAGGTTGAGGAACGCCGAGGCAAAGCTGTACGTCTTGTTAAAGTCATTTGGGATCAGAGAACAAGTGACTCGACTTGGGAGTTAGAGGAGGACATGATAAGATCACATCCACATTTGTTTACCTGGTGAGTCTTTATTTTCAAGGTCAAAAATTTTTGTTGTTGGGGAGAATGTAAAACCCTCTTTTTCAGCTCTAAAAATTTAAAAGGGGCCTAGCTCCATCTGTTGGGCCTAAGTACTGGCCCATAGGGTGTCCGAAGTCCCTAAGGCAGCCTAACCCCTTTCATTTCTGCCTTTCTTGCAAAACAGTAACTTACCTACTCTCTTTTTCCTTTCCCAGAGCTCTGCTAGGGTTTGAAGTTCAATCAGATTTAAATTTAGCTCGACCTCGTTTCTGCTTATGTAAGTGGTTCGTCAACTCATACTCTTCTTCGCTGGTTTGGAAATTACTGTTAGGGTTCCTTGTAGTAATCTTGTGCCCCTTTTGTGTTAGGGCTTTTAGCTCTTAAATATGCTTCGGGAACTTTCATGCTCATTCGTTTAAGTGTTGAGGTCGTTTGGCTGGCATTTTCCAAGCAAGGGAAGCTAGAACCCTCTTGTTTGGTGCGGTGGTTGTTGTTTTGCTTGTATTTCATGATGTTTGAGCTTATATGTTACTATGGATGTATGGTATGTTTGGCATTATTGTTTGGGTGTGGAAATGTGACTGTATAGGGAAACAATGGCGAGAAACGCCCAAGCGGGCCTACCTCGCCCATGCGAGATTTGCAGAACAAACCAGATTCACACTCGAGCTCTCGCTCAGGCGGAGTGCTCTCATTTGAGTGAGGCATCTCGCTTAGGCGAGAGGGGCTCGCCTAAGCGAGAATGCGTAAGAACTTTGGCTCGTCACTGCAGTTTTCAACCCAAGCAAGGGACCTTGTTTTTGAGCGAGGAGACAACTCGCTCAAGCGAGGAGGGGCTCGCCTAAGCGAGAATCCGCGTTCCAGCAACCCTCACTGTTGGTCGTCTCACCCAAGCGAGGACCTACCGCTTGAGCTAAAGAGCCCTTTCGCCTAAGCGAGGGCTCTTGGCCTGAGTGAGGCTGATGCTTGAGTTGGTGCGATGTTTGTTGTGTTTTATATATTGACTGGTGATCTACTGCATAATTTCATTAACTTGTTAAGAGGATGAATGAGTTAAGTATGCAAAAACTATGTGATCCTTGGTTTGAAAATGACGGGTTCGATATGATCTTGGCTGTGATCTAATCGAGATGGTTGGTAACAAAGTGGCATGACATTGATATGAGATGAGTTCCATATTCATGGTTTGAGAATAATGGGTTGGTATGGATTCATTGGGAATATGAAAGAGGGGGGTTATGAGGCACTGGTATGTGATATACGTATATATATGTATGTGCATGTTAAACCCTTCTTGATTGATTGACCATGATTAGTCTGTGTCAGTGCGTAATTCCTTGGAATCTCTAGGTGAGATGTTTAGGGTCGTGCTTCAGTGGTCGGGACGTAATTCCATGGCCCTTGTTAGTGGGTGTCCACGGTGATGCCCCATCTATATAATTTGGTAAGGATTCAAGGTAAGGATTGCATCCTGACAATCTAAGGGGTCAATTAGTCTCAATTAGAGCGGACTGACTCTTGTGGTGAGAGTAGCAGGAGACCTGAAACTCATTAAGGGATAACCTTGTATGTGAGGGAATTGATTCATTATAACACTTGTAACACATAGCTCGGGGGTGAGTAGCTCAGGGGTGAGCAGAGGTATGCACCACAAGTGCAAGCATCCACTAAATCTGATCAGGTTATATGTATCCGGATGAGTCGAGTCGAGTCTTAGTGTATTGACTGAAAGGTCATAACATGCTTGGGTGATATATGTATATCGGACTATGAAGGTATATTTGATTGCATGATAAAAATCTTTTTGGCTTTAGCTTACCTTTTGCTTGTTTGATTGCTCTGTATTTGTTCTTCTACTCTTGCGATGATCATCAATTTATTGATGGGAGCAGATGCGAGAGGTACTCGTGGTCAACAGAGGAGAGACGATTCCGCTGCACAGTCTGAATGGGCTGGGCTTCATGTTCTTGATGGGCTTTCCTTTAGGGCTATGGCCCATGTACCTGTCCGTCTTTTTGATTTCTACATATTCTATTAAACTTTTTATCTAGTTTCCTTTCGGGCATCGTAGTGTGTCTTGGGTTGTAAGGAGTTAAGTTTTAAACTCCAGGATCGCACCGTTATATTATCTATATGTGACGCTTCCTCTTTAATTTCGTATATTGAATTAAATGGGGTGTTACAAATTGCAATTTATTTTAAAAATAATTAAAAATTATCATTATAGAAGTTTGATTCATTGTAGAAAAAATATGAAAATGTATAAATGAAAGTAAAATATTTTAATAAAAAATTATTTAAAAGATAATGTAATAAAAAAATTTATAATTAAAAATTACTTTTTAAACCTTATTTTATAACAATTTTCAAATTTTCGTTATTAATTATTTTTGTAAAAATAATATGAAAAGCCATATTTTTACATCATTTTCATAAGTAAGCTAAAAAATAAATTGCGGACATAATTGTAATCTTGATATCACCCTCAAACCATTGCATAACAGAGATGAATGAAAAATGGAGGAATTTCCCTCTTCCTTCCCTCTCTTTCCCTCATCGTTGATTGGAGGGAGAGGGATAGGATGAATTCAAGTGGATTAGGGTGTGAAGCTTGTCTTGTTCACTTTAAGGGGATTAAAGGTGAAAGTGAGTGGATTTAAAGTAAAGTTTGTTGAAGTTTGCGAGTGATTTGATGAATGTGATAGATTAAAATTTATTATTATATAAGTTTGATTTATCGTAGAAAAAATATGAAAATGTATAAATGAAAGTAACATATTTTAATAAAAAAATATTTAAAGGATAATGTAATGAAAAAATTAATAATTAAAATATACTTTTTAAACATTATTCTATAAAAATGTTCTAATTTTTGTTATTTTTATATCGTTTTCATAATTATGCTAAAAAATAAATTGCATACATAATTATAATCTTGATATCACCCCCAAACTATTGCATAACATACATGATTCAAAAATAGAGGAATTTCCCTCTTCCTTCCCTGTCTCTCCCCCTCATCATTTAGTGGAGGGAGAGGATAGGATGAATTCAAGTGGATTAAAGTGTGAAGCTTGTCTTGTTCACTTTAAGGGGATTAAAGGTGAAGGTGAGTGGATTTAAAGTAAAGTTTGATGAAGTTTGCGAGTGATTTGATGGATGTGATAAATTAAAAATTATATTTAATTCATAAAAAAACAAAATTACCAAATTATACTTTATTTTAAAAATAATTAAAAATTATCATCATTATATAAGTTTGATTTATCGTAGAAAAAAATATGAAAAGGTATAAATGAAAGTAACATATTTTAATAAAAAAATATTGAAAAGATAATGTAATAAAAAATTTTATAATTAAAAATTAATTTTTAAACCTTACTTTATAACAATTTTCAAATTTTCGTTGTTAATTATTTTTCTAAAAATAATTTAAAAACTCATATTTTTATATCATTTTAATAACTAAGCTGAAAAATAAATTGAGGACATAATTGTAATTTTGATAACACTCACAAACCAAAACATAACCGAGATGATTTGAAAATAAAAGAGTTTCCCTCTTCCTTCCCCTCTCTCCCTCAAGGTTGATTGAATCGAGACGAACAAGATGAGATCAAGTGGATTACAGTGTGATGTTTGTGTTGTTTAATTTAAGTGAATTAAAGGTGAAAGTGGGTGGATTAAGAGTAAAGTTTGTTAAAATTTGTGAGTGAGTTGATGGATGTGATAGATTAGAAAATATATTTAAATCATAGAAAAACAAGATTACCAAATTGTACTTTATTTTAAAAATAATTAAAAATTATTATTATATAAGTTTGATTTATCGTAGAAAAAATATGAAAATGTATAAATTAAAGTATCATATTTTAATAAAAAAATATTTAAAAGATAATTTAATAATTTTTTTTTAACTAAAATATACTTTTTAAACATTATTCTATAACAATTTTCTAATTTTTGTTATGTTAATATCGTTTTCATAATTATGCTAAAAAATAAATTGTGTACATAATTGTAATCTTGATATCACCCTCAAACCATTGCATAACATACATGATTGAAAAATAGAGGAATTTCCTTCTTCCTTCCCTCTCCCCCTCATCATTTAGTGGAGGGAGAGGGATATGATGAATTCAAGTGGATTAGAGTGTGAAGTTTGTCTTGTTCACTTTAAGGGGATTAAAGGTGAAGGTGAGTGGATTTAAAATAAAGTTTGATGAAGTTTGCGAGTGATTTGATGGATGTGATAGATTAAAAATTATATTTAAATCATAAAAAAATAAAAATTACAAAATTATACTTTATTTTAAATACAATTAAAAATTATCATTATATAGGTTTGATTTATCGTAGAAAAAAATATGAAAATGTATAAATGAAAGTAACATATTTTAATAAAAAAATATTTAAAAGGTAATGTAATAGAAAATTTTATAATTGAAAATTACTTTTTAAAGCTTATGTTTAAACAATTTTCAAATTTTCGTGATTAATTATGGTTGTAAAAATAATTTGAAAAGTCATATTTTTACATCATTTTCATAATTAAGCTGAAAAATAAATTGAGGACATAACTGTAATCTTGATATCACCCTCAAACCAAGACATAACAGAGATGATTTAAAAATAAAAGAATTACCCTCTTCATTTACCTCTCTCTCCCTCAAGGTTGATTGAATGGACCCTCAAGATTGATTGAATGGAGAGGAACAGGAGGAGATCAAGCGGATTATAGTATGATGTTTGTGTTGTTCAATTTAAGTGGATTAAAGGTGAAAGTGGGTGGATTAAGAGTAAAGTTTGTTAAAATTTGTGACTGAGTTGATCGATGTGATGGATTAGAAATTATATTTAAATCATAAAAAAATAAGATTACCAAATTGTACTTTATTTTAAAAATAATTAAAAAATATCATTATATAAGTTTGATTTAACATAGAAAAAATATGAAAATGTATAAATGAAAGTATCATATTTTAATAAAACAATATTTAAAAGATAATGTAATAAATTTTTTTTTAACTAAAATATACTTTTTAAACATTATTCTATAACGATTTTCTAATTTTTGTTATTTTAATATCGTTTTCATAATTATGCTAAAAAAAAAATTGTGTACATAATTGTAATCTTGATATCACCCTCAAACCATTGCATAACATACATGATTGAAAAATAGAGGAATTTTCTTCTTCCTTCCCTCTCTCCCCCTCATCATTTAGTGGAGGGAGAGGGATAGGATGATTTCAAGTGGATTAGAGTGTGAAGTTTGTCTTGTTCACTTTAAGGGGATTAAAGGTGAAGGTGAGTGGATTTAAAGTAAAGTTTGATGAAGTTTGCGAGTGATTTGATGGATGCGATAGATTAAAAATTATATTTAAATCATAAAAAAACAAAAATTACAAAATTATACTTTATTTTAAATACAATTAAAAATTATCATTGTATAGGTTTGATTTATCGTAGAAAAAAATATGAAAATGTATAAATGAAAGTAACATATTTTAATAAAAAAATATTTAAAAGGTAATGTAATACAAAATTTTATAATTGAAAATTACTTTTTAAACCTTATGTTTAAACAATTTTCAAATTTTCGTGATTAATTATGTTTGTAAAAATAATTTGAAAAGTCATATTTTTACATCATTTTCATAATTAAGCTGAAAAATAAATTGAGGACATAACTGTAATCTTGATATCACCCTCAAACCAAGACATAACAAAGATGATTTAAAAATAAAAGAATTACCCTCTTCATTTACCTCTCTCCCTCAAGGTTGATTGGATAGAGAGGGAGAGAATGACATAAAATGGATTACAGTGTGGAGTTTGTGTTGTTCACTTAAGCTGATTAAAGGTGAAAGTTGGTGGAATTAGAGTAAAGTTTGTTGAAGTTTGTGAGTGATTTGATGGATGTGATAGATTAAAAATTATATTTAAATCTTAAAAAAAACAAGATTACCCAATCATAAAAAAATTATCATTATATAAGTTTGATTTTTCGTAGAAAAAATATGAAAATAATAAATGAAAGTAACATATTTTAATAAAAAATATTTAAAAGATAATGTAATAAAAAAATTTATAATTAAAAATTACTTTTTAAACCTCATTTTATAACAATTTTCAAATTTTCTTTATTAATTATTTTGGTAAAAGTAATTTGAAAATTCATATATTTACATTATTTTCATAATTCAATTGACAAAAAAGAAATTGCGGACATAATTGTAATATTGATATCACCCTCAAACCAAGACATAACAGAGATGATTTAAAAATAGAAGAATTTACCTCTTCCTTCCCCTCTCTCCCCCTCAAGGTTGATCGGATGGAAATGGAGAGGATGACATCAAGTGGATTAGAGTGTGAAGTTTGTGTTGTTAACTTTAAGTGGATTAAAGGTGAATGTGGGTGGATTTAGAGTAAAGTTTGTTAAAGTTTGTGAGTGATTTGATGGATGTCGCTACACCATTTTTTGCTTTAGACAACACTAAACTTACCAACACATAAAAAAATGTTACCTAAATACATAAAAGGCAACAATTTTACAGATGTGGTTTAAAAAAATATCAGTGACCACACTTCTTTATAAATGTGGCTTAACAATTATCAAAGACCACACTTTTTTACTAATGTGGTTTAAAATAATATCACTGACCACATTTTTTTACATATGTGGCTTAAAAATGATCAAAGACCACACTTTTTACAATGTGGCTTAAAAATTATCAAAGACCACACTTTTTTTACAAATGTGGTTTATAAATTGTGTACATAATTGTAATCTTGATATCACCCTCAAACCATTGCATAACAAACATGATTAAAAAATAGAGAAATTTTCCTCTTCCTTCCCTCTCTCTCCCTCATCGTTGATTAGAGGGAGAGGGATAGGATGAAGTTTGTTTGTTCACTTTAAGGGATTAAAGCTGAAAGTGAGTGGATTTAAAGTAAAGTTTGTTGAAGTTTGCGAGTGATTTGATGGATGTGATAGATTAAAAATTATATTTAAATTATAAAAAAACAAGATTACCAAATTATACTTTATTTTAAAAATAATTAAAAATTATCATTATATAACCTTGAATTATCGTAGAAAAAAATATGAAAATGTATATATGAAAGTAACATATTTTAATAAAAAACTATCTAAAAGATAATGTAATAAAAAAATTTGTAATTGAAAATTACTTTTTAAACCTTATTTTATAACAATTTTCAAATTGTCGTTATTAATTATTTTATTAAAAATAATTGAAAAAGGCATATTTTTACATCATTTTAATAATTAAGCTGAAAAATAAATTGAGGACATAATTGTAATCTTGATATCACCCTCAAACCATGACATAACAAAGATGATTTAAAAATAAAAGAATTTCCCTCTGCCTTCCCCTCTCTCCCTCAAAGTTGATTGGATAGAGAGAAAGAGGATGACATCAAGTGCATTACAATGTGAAGTTTGTGTTGTTCACTTTAAGTGGATTAAAGGTGAAAGTGGGTGGATTAAGAGTAAAGTTTGTTAAAATTTGTGAGTGATTTGATGGATATGATAGATTAAAAATTATATTTAAATCATAAAAAAACAAGATTACCAAATTATACTTTATTTTAAAAATAATAAAAAATTATCATTATATAAGTTTGAATTATCGTAGAAAAAAAAATATGAAAATGTATAAATGAAAGTAACATATTTTAATAAAAAACTATTTAAAAGAAAATGTAATAAAAAAATTTATAAATAAAAATTACTTTTTAAATCTTATTTTATAACAATTTTCAAATTTTCCTTATTAATTATTTTTGTAAACATAATTGAAAAAGGCATATTTTTACATCATTTTAATAATTAAGCTGAAAAAAAAATTGAGGACATAATTGTTATCTTGATATCACCCTCAAACCAAGACATAACAAAGATGGTTTAAAAATAAAACAATTTCCCTCTTCCTCCCCCTTTCTCCCTCAAAGTTGATTGGATAGAGAGGGAGAGGATGACATCAAGTGCATTACCGTGTGAAGTTTGTGTTGTTCACTTTAAGTGGATTAAAGGTGAAAGTGGGTGGGTTAAGAGTAAAGTTTGTTAAAACTTGTGAGTGATTTGATGGATGTGATAGATTAAAAATTATATTTAAATCATAAAAAAACAAGATTTCCAAATTGTAGTTTATTTTAAAAATAATTAAAAAATATCATTATATAAGTTTGATTTATTGTAGAAAAAAATATGAAAATGTATAAATGAAAGTAACATATTTTAATAAAAAAATATTTAAAAGATAATGTAATAAAAAATTTTATAATTAAAAATATGTTTTTAAACCTTATTTTATAACCATTATCAAATTTTTGTTATTTATTTTGGTAAAAATAATGGAAAAAGGCATATTTTTACATCATTTTAATAATTAAGCTGAAAAATAAATTGAGGGCATAATTGTAATATTGATATCACCCTCAAACCAAGACATACCAGAGATGATTTAAAAATAGAAGAATTTCTCTTTTGCTTCCCCACTCTCTCCCTCAAGGTTGATCGGATGGAAAGGGAGAGGATGACATTAAGTGGATTAAAGTGTGAAGTTTGTGTTGTTCACTTTAAGTGGATTAAAGGTGAAAGTGAGTGGATTTAGAGTAAAGTTTGTTGAAGTTTTTGAGTTATTTGATGCATGTGATAGATTAAAAATTATATTTAAATCATAAAAAAATAAGATTACCAAATTATACTTTATTTTAAAAATAATTAAAATTTATCATTATATAAGTTTGATTTATCGTAGAAAAAATATGAAAATGTATAAATGAAAGTAACATATTTTAATTAAAAATATTTAAAAGATAATGTAATAAAAAAATTTATAATTAAAAATATCTTTTTAAACCTTATTTTATAACAAATTTCAAATTTTCGTTATTAATTATTTTTGTAAAAGTAATTTGAAAAGTCATATTTTTACATCATTTTAATAATTAAGTTGACAAAAAATAAATTGCCGACATAATTGTAATATTGCTATCACCCTCAAACCAAGACATAACAGAAATGATTTAAAAATAGAAGAATTTCCCTCTTCCTTCTCCTTTCTCCCACTCAAGGTTGATTGGGTAGAGATCTAAAGGATGACATCAAGTGGATTACAGTGTGAAGTTTGTGTTGTTCACTTTAAGTGGATTAAAGGTGAAAGTGGTTGGATTTAGAGTAAAGTTTGTTAAAGTTTGTGAGTGATTTGATGGATGTCACTACACCATTTTTTGCTTTAAACAAACTAAACTTACCAACACATAAAAAAATGTTACCTAAAAACATAAAAGGCAACAATTTTATAGATGTGGTTTAAAAAAAATATCAATGACCACACTTATTTATAAATGTGGCTTAAAAATTATCGAAGACCACACTTTTTTACTAATGTGGTTTAAAATAATATCAATGACCACATTTTTTTACATATGTGGCTTAAAAATGATCAATGACCACACTTTTTACAATGTGGCTTAAAAATTATCAAAAACCACACTTTTTTTACAAGTGTGGTTTAAAAATTATCAAATACCATACTTTATGAAATGTTGTTTATATTATACCACATTTTTTTAATAGTTGTCTTTAAAATGTGTGGCAAAAACCAAAAAGGTTGTTTTATATGTACTCGTAACATTACCCACAAAAAATCTTAAATTTTTTTACACACTACAATATTTTTTACTTTAGACCATATTAAATTTGTTCACAACCTCAAAAATTTTCTCTAAACATGAAAAAAGATCACACTTGACGTAGTCTAAACGTTACTAAATACCATATTTGGTTTGGTTAAGTGTGACCTTTAAATAATGTTACTTATTCAACAAAACGGTGGGCTATAAACCTAAAAACTTAAGTTTATTTATTTAAAAATTACTTTTGACTAAAAGTCAACTTTCCCTCCATTAAGTTTTTCGATTTTCACACTGCATTTCATCACATTGCGATCTTCTCTATTTTTTTTCAGTATGCTCGAAGTCACTGATACTCCATCAATCCCCCTCTTTTTCCACCCACTTTACTTAGTCATCTCAAATACCTTCGCATTCTCACTGACATTTCCCAACACATTACACGATTCACTCATAATCATTTCCAAACTCTATCATTGCAGACATCTACTCTCTAACACTTTGGAAATCCTTGCACTCTCGCATTCTCAATGGTTTTTGTCAAGGTTAGACTCACGGTTGGATTCACATGGTTGAGCGTAATCGGAATCGTTCGGTTTCGTAGAGAAGGTAAGTTTAATCCAAAAAAATATCTAATTTAGGGTTTGCTTTGGCTGAATAATGACCTCTTGCTGGAATTTGCAGGAAGGTGAAGATGACCTGAGGTTGATGCCGAGAGCAAGAGCAAGCTTGATTGAAAAATCGACGGAAGAAGAGATGGAGTATCATTTGTTTCAAGCTTGAGAATCCAAAGACAATTCCCTTGATCCCTTTTTAGGTGTGCGATTTCACTTCTTCATGCTTCATAGTGTTTCGTTGAAATGTTCTTCTGCTAGGGTAGATAAAATCTACTTTTCATTTGTTTAAAATAGATGAATTATGATGAGTTTAGGTTAATATTTTTATTTCATAAACTTTTATGAGATGATTGAATAACTAATTTATAATTTCAATTGTTGCGTAAGTATGATAATGTTGGGCACACGATTTTGTTTGAGGATTTACTTGAGCAATTGAGCTTTGAGTTTCAAATAAATGTGTTTTTGATCTGTAATCCTTATAGGTTTTGAGTAACCCGCGTGCTCTGTATTTTCCTAATTTTGCAAGTGCACAGAAATGTGAAAGAATTGTTAAAATGGCAAGGGTAGGACTCAAGCCTAGGGAGAAATGGAAGAGAATACAAAGGGAATTAGAATAAGGTAATGTTTAGTTATTATGTGCATGTGGAATACTTAACTGTCTACCTTCATCATAAATTGCATAAAATAGAAAGTTAAACTTATGAGTATGATTTTATCACAAATTCTTTCACAAGGTCAACGAGACTCACATGCTTTTACCAAAACTCAAAAGAAAGAATTAAGTCCTGGAATGGCTAAGATGACAAAGTTAATAGCATCATTGGTTCCAATTGGAATTATGGTGAACTAGATAGATTTTCAAGTTCTGAGAAATTAGATGGAATGTGTTTGTTTCCTTTATATTTTTTGTTTGATTTCCTGAATCTTGATACACTATTTATTTTTGTTGGATATGATCCTATAGTTAGAACTTTCAGGAACTGTGTACTGGATGAATATGTGACCTGTTTTAAACATGCCCATTGTTTTCTCATCTTATATATATATATGATGAAGGATTAACTTGTTTTCTTTTAAGATTATTGAATATGGTGTGAGTTGATTAAGAAAGCTAAGTGAAATCCCCACTGGACATTAAGATAACAAGCTATCTAGATGTGAAGGTTCCTTTCACAAAGCTCAAGAGAAGAAGATGATGGATTGATTCAAAACAAAAAGGAAATGGAAAGCACATAAACCATAGAAAACCAAGAACAATTAAAGGAAGAAGAAAACATAAAATGGAAAGGAAAGAAATGGTAAAAATGTGAGAAGCACGCCACTATAAGGCTAGGCTAGAAGCCATGGCAACCTTGAAGATGAGTGGATGTGTGCCGCCACTTGCTATGCAAGATAAGGCTTAAAAGTATTCACTCCCTAGGGAGGAAACACTCACAAATGGTTGAGACACAAGAGTGTTTTTACTTCAAAATGTTCAACCCTTTTACATGTCTAGGAGCACCCCTTATATTGAAGAGTTTAGGGGGCCTCAATAAAAGATACCTAAAATTGTCTTTACAAAAACCTAACCCTAGCTTCTAGAAACTAGGTCAAATAAGGTTACAAAATGAGAGACAAAAGAGCCAACTAGGGTGTGTGCAAGGCTAATTTCGTTCTAGCATAAAAGGAGACAAAGAATGTGTCTCATATGTCTCCAAAAAGTGGCCAAAGTGTGCTAAAAACAAAGGTGACCAAAGGTACATAGGAACACTTGCTTCATGCCTTTTACTTTATGCTTTATGCCTTTGCTTTACTCTCTCCTCCACATCATTTATGCTCCCTAATCACCATGCGCCACCTAGCATTGCTTTCTTACTCCTAATTAACCTACAAAGCAAATAAACATAGATTAGCATGTTGGCTTAAGTCAAGTCAACTATAGTCAACAAGTCAAACCTAGTCAAAGGTCAACAAGTCAACTAAAGTTGATTCAACTAAGTCAACTTTGGGAATCAAAAATAACAAACACAAATGAAAGGGATGAAGGATTAGTGAACTTCCTTTCTAATCATGCTTAGTCTTCTTAAGCATGTGCCTCCATCCTTGGTTGTGGTCAATCCTTCATCAATAGATTAAGAAAAAGAAAGAAATGGTGTTGGTTTTCAGCCCTGGATACAAAGAGGACTATAGAATATATTAAGCACGCACAAACATATCTCTCCTTAAAGATAATGGCGAACTTGATAATGAAGTAAGGATATCTCTCCTCTTTGCTATGGCTTAAAAGTATGTTACTTTTGAAGAACTTTGTTGCAATTCTCATATTCTCATGTTTTTGGTTGTCAATGACTTTTGAATGGAATCTTTACATCGATGAAAATCAAGATGGCTGTCTTACTCATAATGAATTTTGAGAGCACTGGTTCTTTGAATTCAATTTGAGGGGATTAACCTGGATCATGAAGATGCTGTAAAAAGCACCATGAATGATTTTGATACTTTTGATAATGAACTTGTTCATCAATAAGAATTTGGTAATGATATCAATAAATGGCTTCAAAGGGCCTAACATGCTCGAGTTGCAGCTGGTGATTCAGCTCCATTTGCACTTCTTATCCATTAATCTTTTTCATATTTTAGAATCTTGGTTGCCTTTACCTCTGGTTGATAATTATATGAATTGTATTGGAAAACCTTTTTCTTCTTAACAAAGTTTTGATCTATCAAATGTCTTTGCATGTATTTTAGGATATATCTTTTGATAAAAAACATATAAAGTCAAAACTCGTTACTTTTAATAAATACTTTATTTAAAAAGTAGCTTAATAAAGTTAACAAAGATGGTCTCTTTTAACTATTTTGAAATAAAAATTTAATGATCAAATGCTAATTTATTATTACAGATTTTTTAAATTAACCAAGGAAAGGAAGTTGAACCCAAAAATTGTTCCTCTCTTTCTCTTTAACGGCAGATATTAATGTTTCTATGCTTATACTATGCTTATAGAGATTAATTTTTTCCCTGCATTATATTTATGATTGAATTAAAATCCATTAAACAATTAATGAATTGATTAGACTTTTATTAAATAAATCAAATGTTTAATGGATCAAAATGAGTTTATCACTTTTTATTCAAGTCATTGTAAAAATATGTATAAAGTTTTTTATGCATTAAAGTTTGCATTCTAGTCAAGTTTTAGATTTGAAAATTTGAAATGTAATTCTCATTGCATTAATTCTCTGTTCTTACGTGACTAAACTTTTTGATGTGCTTGTAAGAGGAAAAGAAAGGAAAGTAGAATGAATTAACATTTTTTGGTAAAATTAACTTATGCATTCAAGTTGTTTCAAGAAAGTAGAAAGAAAGAAAAAAATTTAATTTATAAAATATGTCTCGGTGTTTCATGTTGTTTATTTTTTTTTCAGGTTGGACCTCAAGATAATACTATAAAGCAAATAGAGCAAATAATAGAATGATTGATTCAAGAAACCTGTAAATTTTGAGAGCAAATGTTATAATTTTTTTTTTATCTTTTAACTCAATTAGTTTTAATGCTTACAACACTTTTGCTTTTAGTATAGATTATAATACCTATGTAACTTTTAACTCTTAGTTTTAATGCTTATAATTTTTTACTTTGAACTATTATAAGTTTTATTCAATTATTATGTATATTACATGTTTTGTATTAATTATATGTGATATAAAAAAAAATTCTCATAATTTAGAGTCACAATTAATATGTGACACAAATCAATAATAAAATAATATAAGGATTACATAAATTAATAATTATAATTTTAAAATTATCAATTTAAATGTACATTTACCTTCTAAATTAATTTTAAAATGTTGTCACAAGTGTTATGATGTATAATATTTATTTTTGACCACGTTAAAAAAGTGTTCTCTAAAGGATAGACAACAATTAAAAAAGTATGGTTTTTACATATGACAATATTTTAAGATATGTTGTCTAAATAATAAGCAACATTTTAAATGTGTTGTCTAAAATCAATAAGTATCATTTTAAAATGTGTAGCCTATAAATAACAAGCAACATTTTAAATGTGTTGTCTATACACTGTAACATCCCTAAGGAATATTACTTTGAAAATAACATAAACAATTAATTAAAAGGAAATAAATACGATAATATCGGTAATTCCTCATTTATAAACACATGTTCCTAAAACACGGGAAAATTAAAATCGCAAAATTCAATACATTGTAAATGTTCGCAGTCAAAGTTATTACAACTATAAAAGCCCAAAATAGCTAATGTTCAAAACATAAAAACATCAAAATATCAATCTTCAAAAGCCCATATGATCCCGCACTCCAGTCTCAAGCGTCTCCTGGCTCACTTGTCAAATCATCTGCTCCCAGATAATAAATAATCTGATCATCGCCACACACATACAGATAGGGTGAGCTATGCATATATAAATACAAATCAAATATGACCCCCATCCCAATAAAATTTACTGATATGTATTAACTTCAAATTATCCACCCCTGATCTCATATTCCTTCATGACTCATATGCATGAAACTTGGTCTTGGGACTTTTCTTGTCTTCCATGAAACTAACTCATTCGTGGTCCAACCATATGAGCCTATCCCGCTCATAGTCCTGCCCTACAGACTCCTCGTCTGTAGCAAAACATCCAAGTCATCTCAACTTGGACCCCAAGCACGCACACAATCACCATACTATGGACTCCTCGCCCAATAGCAGCCAACGGGAATAAAACTATTCCTTGCCCATCGTGCGCCCGATGCATGCAATCACTATACTAAGGACTCCTCACCCATTAGTAGCCGACGAGAACTAATTAGTTCCATGCCCATCATGCGTCCCACCACCAAGCATATCCCAGACCCCTATTGGACTTAGTCTATCAAGCCCAAGCACAAAGGTAAGTGAACTTAGTCCTTCAAGTCCACTGATCCAACCAATAACCAATTACACAGACACCAAAACCGCCTGGCACCGCCTAGACACTGCTAGGCGGATACTGGCAGAAAACCGCCCAGCGGTCACACCCCCACCACCAAGCACCACTGACAAAACAGAACCCACCCATCTCTGTTACCGCCTGGCGGACACAATCCTACCGCCAGGCGCCTCATGTAGGCAGTGGCCACTGCCACTTATTTAGGGCACTACCGCCTGGCGGTCTGCCCCGCACGGCCAGGCGCCATACCAACGCTACTGGTTTTTAGCAGTTTTGCAAGTGTGAGGCCTCAACTTGCGTTGTTACTTTCCCACATCAAACATAGTATTTAAGACATCTAGCCAAAACTAAAACACATCGAGTACAATCAATTCATGCACCACTCAAATATTAACATGTCCTAACAAGTTCTACTTTATTCATTAATGAAACAATTCAAAAGGTGGTCCATATAGTACCCTCCCCTTGCTACAACACATTTAAATAATGTACAATACTCTATCGAAACTCCAGTTACACACCCAAATCCCACCAAATCAATTTAAGCATACACATACACTCTTCATCCATACTTGCTTTAACTTGCCCCATATTCACTATATACCCCGACCTTATGCACATACAATTTAATTTTCATATATTCAGATCACTAAGTTTAAAACCATGTTCGTACCAATACTGAAGTAATGAGACCATCACTGCAGTAACCATTAGTTACGAATTATCTAATCCATCCAATTCACACACATAATTTTCATAATTATCACTAAATGACATACACCCTAAAACGCAAGTTATTGCTCTCTACCACTCATTCTACCGGTATCCCGATCAACCACTCTCATATCGCGAGTTCACCCCATATATTTGTTCTGCTGCTGATGAGCCGCCCGGTGGTAGCCTCAGTGCTACCAAGCGGTGCATGAAAAGTTGGGTTCTACCCAGATTCCTCTCGCACCCAACGGAACTCTCCAACCACCCCAACATCAATCTTTACCTTAGAACAGACGCAATTTCGCATACACATCACCTACAGGATTCATAAGCTAATCATTTTACCATCAATCATGCGTAACCAATACAGTCCTCATATCCATAATTATGTCATACAACCCCAATCAACACATGAACCCTAAAATCCCAAATTCATACAATCTCGTTCCACTTTGTCAATTGCAGATAACAACCCACAATATTAAAGAATTTCATATCAAAACAATCACTTCCTAGTATCCCCACATCACGAAAACACCAACATTCGCGAGAGCTGTGCAAGCCAGTCTCCGTCGCCCTGGCGGGCAACACTTAGCCACCAGGCGGTGCATAGCAAGAAACCCAAAAATGGTTCTAGAGGCATGAGCTGCCTAGCGGACCTTCAACGTCGCCAGGTAGTTTCTTGAAATTTCCAGAAATTCGACAGAATCCAACACAAACTCAGAATGCACATTGCAATCATCCAATATAGCACAAAAACATACAATTTCTCACTGAAATTCGCACTCCTCTGTCTACCTCACAATAATCTCTGTAGAAACCTTCCTCCTCTCTCACAATTATCTTTTTAGTGGTGTTTTAATGGTGGTTTAAGGCCCTAAAACGAAAATTGCATTAAGAAGTGGTGTAATGGCCATTCAAGCTCACTTAATTAGATTATTTTTCCAGCTACCCTTGACTGCTATTTCTGCTAGGGTTTCCCTTAACCCTTCAACTTCAAATCAAAACTAAAAATGGCAAAAATAGAGTTTCATTTGGGTCTTCCAAGGTTTGAACCCACACCCATGCACACACCAAACCAATGCCAAACCATTCAACCAATCCAGATTTCTTGCTAACCAATATGATTCAATTATTATAAAACTCCACAACATGATTAATATACATAAAAATAATACCAATTTAATAACACACAAAATGGCATACATAGGACTCGAACCCAAGTCCTCACACACAAACAAAAGTACTCTCAACCACTTGAGCTAGTACTTTTCCAAGTCATAACATTCCGCATTTATTACCTTAAAGGTTCCTTTTTACCCGCATTAATTAAATAATTATTTAATTACTATTTAATTTTTTCTCGGGTCTTACATACACAATAAGTAACATTTCAAATGTGTTGTCTATAAACAAATAGCAACATTTAAATTTTGTTGTCTATAAACAATAAGCAACATTTCAAATGTGTGGCTTATTATAACAGTATAAGGCAACAATTTTGTAAATTGTGTGGCTTTAGTACAAAAAACTGTTACCTATAACCTAAGCCCATGACCATATCCTCCAAACCTACAGAAATGTTGTCAAAGTGTTGCCTAAAGATTAGACCACACTTTTTCAACTTCTAACCACACTTTTTAGTTGTTAGTTAAAGTGAAAAATGGTGTAGTGTGTGATACATTAAAAATTATATTTAAATCATAAAAAACTAAGATTATCCAATTATACTTTATTTTAAAAATAATTAAAAATTATCATTATATAAGTTTGATTTTTCGTAGAAAAAATATGAAAATAATAAATGAAAGTAACATATTTTAATAAAAAATATTTCAAAGATAATGTAATAAAAAAAATTATAATTAAAAATTACTTTTTAAACCTTATTTTATAACAATTTTCAAATTTTCGTTATTAATTATTTTTGTAAAAGTAATTTGAAAAGTCATATTTTTACATCATTTTAATAATTAAGTTGACAAAAAATAAATTGCGGACATAATTGTAATATTGATATCATCCTTAAACCAAGAAATAACATAGATGATTTAAAAATAGAAGAATATCCCTCTTCCTGCCCCTCTCTCCCTCAAGGTTGATTAGATTGAAAAGGAGAGGATGAAAACAAGTGGATTACTGTATGAAGTTTGTGTTGTTCACTTTCAGTGGATTAAAGGTGAAAGTGGGTGGATTAAGAGTAAAGTTTGTTAAAATTTGTGAGTGATTTGATGGATGTGATAGATTAAAAATTATATTTAAATAAAAAAAACAAGATTACCAAATTGTACTTTATTTTCAAAATAATTAAAAATTATTATTGTATAAGTTTGATTTATCGTATTTAAAATATGAAAATGTATAAATGATTCTAATTTTAGTAAAAAAATATTTAAAAGATAATGTAATAAAAAATTTAAAATTATTTTTTAAACATTATTTTATAACAATTTTCAAATTTTCGTTATTTTTACATCGTTTTCATAATTATTGCGAAAAAATAAATTGTGTACATAATTGTAATCTTTATATCACCCTCAAACCAAGACATAACAGAGATGATTTAAAAGTAAAAGAATTTCCCTCTTCCATCCCCTCTCTCCCTCAAGGTTGATTGGATAGAGAAAGGATGACATCAAATGGATTACAGTGTGAAGTTTGTGTTGCTCACTTTAACTGGATTAAACATGAAAGTGGATTGATTTAGAGTAAAGTTTGTCCAAGTTTGTAAGTGATTTGACGGATGGGATAGATTAAAAATTATATTTAAATCGTAAAAAAACAAGATTACCAAATTGTACTTTATTTTAAAAATAGTTAAAAATTATCATTATATAAGTTTGATTTATCGTAGAAAAAATATGAAAATGTATAAATGAAAGTAACATATTTTAATAAAAAATATTTAAAAGATAATGTAATAAAAAAAATTATAATTAAAAATTACTTTTTAAACCTTATTTTATAACGATTTTTAAATTTTCGTTATTTTTACATTGTTTTCATAATTATGTTAAAAAATAAATTACAAACATAATTGTAATCTTGATATCGCCCTCAAACCATAACATAAAAGACATGATTGAAAAATAGAGGAATTTCCCTCTTCCTTCCCCTCTCTCCCTAATGGTTGGTCGAATGAAGAGGGAGAGAATGACATCATGTGGATTACAGTGTGAAGTTTGTGTTGTTCACTTTAAGAGGATTAAAGGTGAAAATGGGTTGATTAAGATTATAGTTTGTTAAAGTTTGTGAGTGATTTGATGGATGTGATAAATTAAAAATTATATTTAAATAAAAAAAAACAAGATTACCAAACTGTACTTTATTTTCAAAATAATTAAAAATTATTATTATATAAGTTTGATATATCATAGAAAAAATATGAAAATGTATAAATGAAAGTAACATATTTTAGTAAAAAATATTTAAAAGATAATATAATAAAAAATTTATAATTAAAAATTATTTTTTAAACATTATTTTATAACAATTTTCAAATTTTTGTGCTAAAAAATAAAGTGCGTACATAATTGTAATCTTAATATCACCCTCAAATCATTGCATAACAAACATGATTGAAAAATAGAGGAATTTCCCTCTTCCTGCCCTCTCTCTCCCTCATCCTTGATTGGAGGGAGAAAGATAAGATGAATTCAAGTGGATTAGAGTGTGAAGCTTATCTTGTTCACTTTAAGGGGATTAACTGTGAAAGTGAGTGGATTTAGAGTAAAGTTTGATGAAGTTTACGAGTGATTTGATGGATGTAATAGATTAAAAATTATATTTAAATCATAGAAAAACAAGATTACCAAATTGTACTTTATTTTAAAAATAATTAAAAATAATTATTATATAAGTTTGATTTACCGTAGAAAAAATATGAAAATGTATATATGAAAGTAACATTTTTTAAGAAAAAATATTTAAAAGATAATGTAATAACAAATTTTATAATTAAAAATTACTTTTTAAACCTTATTTTATAACAATTTTCAAATTTTCGTGATTAATTATTTTTGTAAAAATAATTTGAAAGTCATATTTTTACACCATTTTCATAATTAAGCTGAAAAATAAATTGCGGACATAATTGTAATCTTGATATCACCCTTAAACCAAGACATAACAAACATGATTTAAAAATAGAAGAATTTCCCTCTTCCTTCCTCTCTCTCCCGCAAGGTTGATGGGATGGAAACGGTGAGGATGACATCAAGTGGATTACAGTGTGAAGTTTGTGTTATTCACTTTAAGCGGATTAAAGGTTAAAGTGGGTGGATTAGGAGTAAAGTTTGTGAGTGATTTGATGGATGTGATAGGTTCAAAAATATATTTAAATCATAAAAAACCAAGATTACCAAATTGTACTTTATTTTAAAAATAATTAAAAATTATCTTTATATAAGTTTGATTTATCGTAGAAAAAATATGAAAATGTATAAATAAAAGTAACATATTTTAATAAAAAAATATTTAAAAGATAATGTTTTAAAAAAATTTATAATTAAAAATTACTTTTTAAACCTTATTTTATAACAATTTTCAAATTTTCGTTATTTTTATATCGTTTTCATAATTATGCTAAAAAATAAATTGCGGACATAATTGTAATCTTGATATCACCCTCAAACCATTGCATAACAGCCATGATTGAAAAATTAGATGAATTTCACTCTTCCTTCCCCTCTCTCCCTAGAGTTTGATTGGATGTAGAGGGAAAGAATGACATCAAGTGGATTACAGTGTGAAGTTTGTGTTGTTCACTTAGAGTGGATTAAAGGTGAAAGTGGGTGGATTAAGAGTATAGTTTGTTCAAGTTTGTGAGTGATTTGATGAATGTGATAGATTAAAAATTATATTAAAATCATAGAAAAACAACATTACCAAATTGTACATTATTTTAAAAATAATTAAAAATTATCATTATATAAGTTTCATTTATCGTAGAAAAAATATGAAAATGTATAAATGAAAGTAACATATTTTAATAAACAAATATTTAAAATATAATGTAATAAAAAATTTGATAATTAAAAATTACATTTTAAACCTTATTTTATAACAATTTTCAAATTTTCGTTATTAATTATTTTTTTTAAATAATTTAAAAAGTCATATTTTTACATCATTTTCATAATTAAGCTGAAAAATAAATTGCGGACATAATTGTAATCTTGATATCACCCTCAAACCAAGACATAACAAACATGATTTAAAAACAAAAGAATATCCCTTTTCCTTTCCCTCTTTCTCCCTCAAGGTTGATTGGATGGAGAGGGAGAGGATGAGATCAAGTGGATTACAGTGTGAAGTTTGTGTTGTTCACTTTAAGTAGATTAAGGGTGAAAGTGGGTGGATTAAGAGTAAAGTTTGTTAAAGTTTGTGAGTGATTTGATGGATGTGAGAACCCAAATTCTTTTTTCAGCCCCTTAATATCTCTTCTCTCTCTGCCAACCACACCATAGAACAACACTACATTTCACTTCACCTTTTTGCCTCTCCTCTTCCTCTGCCTTCTCTCTACCAAAAATTTGAATTTCTCTCCCTCTGCTGCAGAATCCAGACCTGAGGCTGGTTCAAGACCTCTCCTCTCAACTATAATTCCTTTTCCTCCATGTAAGTTACTCCCAACCGTTACATCCCTCTTTAATTCGAAATCTATGGAACCCCATTCCTGCTGAGTTAATTTGGGAACCATTCTCATACTTTGAACCTGCATTTCTAGCTCACTAAGTGGTACAACTGAAATGCTCTTGGGTGGGAGGATTATAGCTAGTAGAAATATATAGAGGTAAGGGAAGCTAACCACTCTTCTTAATTTGAATAGAAAATTTGTAGATGAGCTTGAATTATGCATTTGATTGATGAATTGGTGTTTGAATTACATGATTTGGTGAATAATTGATTTGTGCTTGAGGAAGACTGATCTGCTGCATGTGGGAACAGGTTCGTGACCTAGTATTTTTGCCTAGGCGAGTTACTCTCGCCTAAGCGAAAACACCAGGAGACGCACCTTTGTTGTTACGTGAAGTCTTGCCTAGGCGAGTTGGAGTTGCCTGAGCGAGAGACGATCTCGTCTAGGCGAACCAGCTTAGCCTGAGCGAGAGTTCGCCCAGGTTTTCTCTTTTTGCCACTGTTAGTGTCTTGCCTAGGCGAGACTGGCTCGCCTGAGCGAGATGACCTCTCGCCTAGGCTAGACTTTTTAGCATGAGCGAGAGCTACTACAATAGTAGTGCTCTAATTCTGTTTTCATTAGTGGAAATGTATGTTTTAATGAATCATTATGCAACTTAGACCTTGTATGATTGGAATGCTACCATTGATATATTGTATGATTAAATTGTATGAATACAAATTATGAGAAGATGAGGTTGTGATGAAGGATTGACCCCAACCAATGATGGAGGCACATGCTTAAGAAGACTAAGCATGTTTAGAAAGGAAGTTCACTAATCCTTCATCCCTTTCATTTGTGTTTGTTATTTTTGATTCCCTAAGTTGACTTAGTTGAATCAACTTTAGTTGA
>Ga0214544_1004751_pt1 | contig 26980 bp, 11 predicted proteins | sample CNSS3metaG_FD_160074 | JGI IMG/M metagenome (GOLD analysis project Ga0214544, IMG submission 160074) | Root nodule microbial communities from cowpea collected in UCLA plant growth center, Los Angeles, California, USA - CNSS3 | ecosystem: Host-associated > Plants > Roots > Nodule | place: USA...
ATATATATATATATATATATATATGGTATTTTTAATATCTTTTCTCATAAATTTATTTGTACTTAAAATTATCATGTTGTATTCATTATATATTTTCCAATTCATAATAAGATTCTTGATTCGTCATTTATTATCAATCTCCTATTCATAAATTTGTTCTTGGTAGTTCTTCTGCACATAAAAATACAGGTTAAACTTAACGTCAATAATCAATAAAACTTACAGATTTACTCTACTATATGATAATCACTTCAGACTTAAAATTTTAATTTAATTAACACATAATATATGCTAATAGTATTTTTTTATCACCATATGATTTAATAAATACTATACAATAATAAATATAAACGTGTCAGAATATTAACAAAGTCATTCAAAATAAATTTATACTAAGTATGCATGACGATTTAATTGATTGATATAGGACTTTCTGGACCGCATATTTTAAAGATAATGCAAATGCACATACCATTATTTAGGCGAATCTTCCTCTTAAGCATTTTGGATGGTAGGTTTTGCATTAGTTAGCACTAAAGGAACACGTGGCACCAGCAGTTACGCCAAACATCTTCTCCCTGAAAAAAAAAATCAGGAAGTGGAACCATCCATTTCACTAAAGAAGAAAGTCTGTGCTGTCTGTCAGAATGGAGCGTCCAAGTTCAGCCACATAGCCAATGACAGCAAAGATTGACGGAGTTTTATAGTACAAAATGATTGTTACGCTACAAGGTCCAAACGACCGTCTTCTTAAAGGCACAATGATCCAACATGTTCAATTAGCCTTGGATGTCCTCAGCCATGCACTTGCATAGTTCTTTCTTTAACATATCCATACCAGCAAGACACGAGGTTGAAACAGAACGGGCAATTCGTCTTTGTGTATTTTTAAAATCCATAGCCAATTTTTCATCCCGACAGCAGTTTTCTCTGACGACAAAAAAATACCATGTCACCAAATGAAACCTCATGAAACCTCATGATTTATTTCCGCAAATAACTGGTTAATGCCTTCACCTGTCATCAAGATCCATTTCGCCCATATTTTCGATCATGTCATCGAAGATATCTTTGAGATTTTCAAGAACTCCAAGCTCATTTTCCAAGTTTTCTTGCAACTGCGAAAACAAAAGACTCGATATACATTAAAAAGGTAAATTAGTAAAATTTTGAACATCACAGTATCTTAGAAAAACAAGTACTTTTTACATCTACTTCAACCTCACAAAACCTACTTGGTAAAATATGATAAAATAAGAATTACACCTACTTATATGTCACAAACTGGTCATATCACTTAAACGATACGAGATCTCTAAACTAGAAAGTAGAAAGAATAATGAATGTGGTGCATTTTTTTTAACAAGAACTTTCTACTCTTCATTCTTTAACCATTATCGGTATCCTTTTACAAATCTGTTTATAGTTTATAAATAAAATATTAAATGGAAAAAATAAATTTAATGTTTTCAAAATGTTTCTGACCAGCACAAATGTGATAGACACTGTTAGGGTCACCTCCATTTAAACTCCAGTCCATTTTGAAGCTCAAACTTGGTTCTATCACAATTTTACCCATGGATTAAGTTAGGAAAGTGTATTTTAATCACAGCAAGTCCACAGAACATACAATCATCTCAAGGACTAAAACTATCTGCAACCGAGGATTGTCCACTAGGAAATTCAGACTTATTCCTAATCCAGGAACAGAAAATATAAAATGTGCTCGATGTAATTTACATTTGACGAGTACAAGTATTAAAAAGTGTTTAATAGGAAGATTTAAACTTCACCATGAAGGAATGCATTCTAGTAAGGAGTAGAGGGGAATGTAATGTTCTCTTTCTCTGAAGTGATGTAAAACTATGCATTGCGTAAGAAACTTCAAATAAAATAAGTTTTGATAACAAGATATGATGGAAAGGAGAAAGAACAATACAAAGGTTTTTGGTCGCAGCATTGGACTTCGAGATCTCCGAAGATGGTCCAATAATGGAGAGGGAAGACCATAGTAGAACATCTTGTGATCCCTGGAGAGCCAGGTACCACGCACCATGTGACTCGTCCAGTTGGACTCGGGTATATCCTCATTAGAATCAACGTCGGCACCGTCAATGTCTGTAAATGACAATTAGTTAGAACATCAATCAGATAGACAGGACTAGGTAAGGCGCAACAAATTCAAGAAGGGACGTCACTTGAGATATCTATGGACAAGAGGGAATATGAGAGAACGGAGCGAAACGTTACCTAACGGAATAACATCATATGGGTTGTCTCCTTGTGGTAAAAAACCATAAAAGGTAATTAAATGAGAGCTGGAGAAGTTGCCGTAGCTTAAGCAGCATTCTTCTCCAGATTTGCATGGTCTTGATAGACAAAATTTCAGTGAATTATTTGCACTATCCACTTGGCCATAGTGCATAACATGCGGGCACAGCTGTCGTCGAGGTCCAAAACAGAAGTAAGAGAAATAACATTTGTAGGTGTAAAACGCTGCAATGCAAAACCTGGGTATTTCTTAAATAATTGTGTATAATCAACAAATGTCACGAACCAAAGTAAATAATTGTCAAACATTAGATATCACAGAACTTCTTATTCAGGTATAGAAAGTAACAAATTATATAGTCGAGCTCAGCAATAATTGATATCAACTTGCAGGTAAAATCAATCTAAAAGAAATGTCAACCCAGTTATGCCGTTCTTAATAACGTAAATTACAACCCTTGTATTTTCAAATTTCGTTACTCTTAGTGTACTCATTAAATTCAGTGATCAAAACATAACATCTTAAGATCACAAACTTTTATCTAAATACTCTACAACGAAGGAAGCACGAAGACAAAACATGAGAAAGAGAGAATATACGTACCGAATGATTGAGAAAGCCAGCAATAGGGATCAAGCATGTTTTTATCTTTCCATCGGAATACATTATCTTCATGCTATTAGAGTACCAAAGTTCACAAGCCCATAAAAATTTCTCCCATGTGTACAGCTCTGGTGGAAATATATCAGGAAAAGTATTGCACAGAGCAGGGAACAACTCATCATATTGAGCATGCAGGTGCTGCCACAGAAAAGAAAAAACAAAATTGTCATTCTTTACATGCCAGAAACCTTCAACAGTACATAGTGAACAAAAGAGCAGGAAATTAAGTTTTCGTTAACCGTTTTATTTCTTCCACTACAAATAATATATCAAACAAAGAATATTTATTAGAAAAGAAAAAATTGACCAATGTTCACTTTCCTTCCAAAACTCAACTCACAAGCATATAGTCCAAGAGATCCCTCAATTTAATGAGCTATATTTTCTAAGTAACTTCAGATTCTGGCTAATACTTTGTATTTAATATCATCCTTAGAAGGGGCAGATACAACCTTAATTTTAACACGATCAATAATTTAAACCCTCAATAAACTAAAAAGAACAGTTCAGTGTTTCAGTACACCTCAAAGGAGAGTATAACCTTCTATCTAAACACAAGCATATCAATGAAGATGTCATAAACTAGGAATTGATTACCTGTCTTGCTTGCATTATCTCTTCCAACAGTAAGGTTCCATCTAACACTGTAATTGCTTCAATGCTGAAACTCAAACCTGCAATTTTAAATCCCAAAGCATAATTATCATAATCTTGATCACATTTCAAATTCTACAATTTAGCTCAGTATTGATTTGTATTATTGGAAAGATCTCAAATGACTTTCTACAGTGCAATACATGAAAGAATTTGTGCAATGTCCTATCATCAATACAAAACTCAATTTAACTATTTGTTAATTGTAATTTTTCTTTTGTCAAACGTCATAAAAGAAATTGAAAATTCATATAAGCTTAAATTGGTAGATGAAAAGGAATTGAATGAGCACTTCTCACTTTTCTATTTGATCATTCCACTACTTTATTTGTCACCCATTCATTTAATACATGCACTTTATTTGGCAATTTCATTGCTTCATTTCCATTATTCAAAAAGAGGCTCCGGAAACTCATATACAACTAATAATTTCTTGAGACTTGTGAATAAGTTGTTTTTATCTAGTTCAAATTTGAAATTATTATATTGAACTGAAAACTATATATCATCATATATTATATATATATATATATATATATATATATGTAGTTATTTTTAATTTGTCTTTGAATCTTATAAGTGATACAAATTATCATTATAAATTTCGTTATAAGGCCAAAGGCTAAAGAAAATATCAATCTATGGCATTAGTTACTCATGAACTTATTCAACTCAAAAAATAACTTCAAGAACTCGGATTTGAGGTGTAATATGCAAATAACACTCATTTCTGGCAATCATGCGTGCTACATATAACCTTCAATTCAATGTTCATGAGAGAGAGAACCAAAAACATTGACATAAATTGTCATTTCAATAGAAAATATCTCATCTAGACCCTAGAGGCAACACCATTCACTTGATTAATTCTAATGACAAGCTAGTCTTTGAGTGGTCCTTAGATAAGTACATACATATGCAACAAGCTTGATGCATATGACATGTATCTCTAGCTTGAGAAGGGTAGGAAAACATGCAAATAATATCCAGATTAATTGTAATGTTTACAGTAATTAGGATAATTGCATAGATGTAATTATTATAAGTCTATATAACTCAGATCCATATGTAATCTACTATCATATGTCTCATTTTTTCTCTTTCCATATAGAACTCGTACCAAAGCATGAAGATTAAAACTTGACAAAACCAAATACCCCATGGAAACAATGCATAGACACAGTGACAACTGCTAAATTTTGTTTTTGGATACTACTTTACTATTTCCATTCGAAAGGTAGAAAGAAGTCTAATATTTATACGAAGCACAAATACTTCAATTTGCACCAAGTATCCGTGTTTAATACATATTTGATACCAATACCAATACTTCATCAATTTGTTTCACAATCTGATAACCATATTTTTTAGTACTTCACAAATACAGGTTGGTGAAGTCTCCAAACTTTTAAAGGATTTATATTCAATAAAACTACAAGAAACATATAAGTACGTGTAATAGAGAAACATAGAAACGTTGTCTCTTCATAAACCAAAGACGAAAATTGTTCTCTTTATGTATTATTTTAAAAGTGTAGTGAGATAAAGAGTGTTATTCCTATACGCAAATGATAAAGAGGAATTTATGATGACAACAATTTATAACTTTTTAATTTTGGCAATGTGATTGTAACATGGATTTGCCCAATTTCAGTTATATATTCATTGTGTTTGATGAACTTTTATACATGTTTAAACATGTATCTTGCACGGACTATATACTTTTATTTCAGAATAACAGCAGCAGCATCATATTGGATATCCGATATTTGAGCTCATAGCTTATGTCCAAAAAAATTGAGTCCATAACAGAATTGTCCTTTTCGTGAATGTAAAGTAATTTATTATCATTTTTGTGAACTTTTTCCTCTACCAAATAAAACTACCACATTAACCATTTGGACATAAACAGGCCAAAAGGGATATGAAAATAAGAAATGTTTCCTACTTGATACCAAGAAATAGCCAGGGCACTTGTACAGGTGGACTCCCACTTGTCTTTGAAGGGAATAAATAGGCAAGTGCTACTAAAAGTAGAGATCAATAAAAAAGATACAAAAGTTACAGCCCTAGAGCTAAAAGGGTCTATGCTTTGTGAAAAAATAAAACAGCAGGAATGTACAGGTATATATCGCTCTTGCAAAGTTACCACTAAAAAACAAAAACCTTCCATGTGGTTGATAACAAACCTGACAATATAGAAATTCAATAAAACTTGTATAATTGGATATCCATTGAATTATTAAAGATAATGTTTGCAAGTAATGTTCAAAGTCCAAGAAAACCACCTGTAAGTGTTTTTAAGCATAAAAGGTTGTGTGCATCACGATGGATTGCAATTTAGGGGACCCGACCAGTACAAAATTTCTATCCATGTATGTGTATAAAGCACATTATAATAAAGTAAGATTACCTGTATTAAATTTTTCTGGGAGTGTGTCAAAATAAATTTTGAATTTTGAATCACTGTTGTACTTTTCTTTCATACTCCATAATAGCAATATTGTCTCAGATGATATGCCGTCAATTTCTTTCAAGACACCATACTGAATAGGATAAAGGCAATTATCAGTTATTAAGAACATAATAGAGTGGTGAACATATGACATTTCCTACTTTCTATTTATTTTAAGAAAAAATTACAACTACAATGGCTGTGCATGTCTTATCAAATAAGAGAGATCGGAGTTCAACTATATAGTCAGTCTTTCCAACAGAGAGAGAGTGCTTACATTAAAGGATGGTCACGTTAACTAGCATCCTACAAGACATTATTTTACAATGCAAGAATTAATGAAATGCAGATATAAAATGGGTTTTTATATTAACTCTTCAATAATGTAGCACCGTGTTGAATGAAAAGCAGGTAAAGGATAATTTATTATCATTCAATAGTTGTTTGCAACAAAAGGAAATTAATCCACCATAGGTTTCTTAAAGAAGTTTTAAATAAACTATTTTCACTTTTTTTCAACAAGGAAACGTACCATTTGAGTTTCATGAATAAGCTCCTCAGAAATGATAATGGACACAGGAATTTCCAAAGCAATATCTCCAACGTTTAGATCTTTCCTTGCTATTGCACCTCGACCAGCTCGTTCAGTATCTGTGTAGATTTTAGGGGGGAAGAAATTTGTATTATAGATGTTAAAAGGAAAGGTAATATTTGAACAAAAGGAAAGAAAGGCACACTGAAACTTACAAGCTATTTTTAACTGTGTCTTTACGCCATTGCTTTCACCCCATTCTATCAGGCGTTCTTCTTGATCACAACTATGGTCTTTTTCAACTACTCCCTTCACACTGTTTTTGTCCCCCAAATCAGTAATTAAATCAAGAACTGTTTGGCGTAACCCTTGCAGGATATTTGTATGGAGATGTGTACAACTAGAAAGTGATATGTCAGTGAGCAAAACAATTGAATTGAGAGCCTCCAACTCATTCCTGGGACTGTAAAATTCCTTTGCTGTGCATACGTCCTCTTCAGCAAAATAAAGTTCCAGCTGCAATTCAATAAATCAGTTAATTCATGACTTGTTAACGTCCTAAAAGTGAAAAGGCGAGTAGAAAAAAACAAAAAAACCACGGTCTAATTTATTTCAGTTTGCTCGTTGAATAGACCGAGACGATAAGCTTATTACATAAAGATGTGTGAAAAATCCGAAGACTACTTCAATCCCTTAACTTTAGTCTGTCCAAATATTGATAAATTGATAATGAGTAAATGTAACTCAGTATATATTACAGAGGTAAAAGGATGTAACCTCATTTAATTGTATGATACGAGCAATCTGAACTAACACCTGCACAGTAGCACTCATCCAGCCAGGTTTTGAAGAACTCCTGAGGTATATCCGTTCTTTGGGACTAAAACCCTTACTTTGTAGTAATTTCTGATAAAACGATGGCATGCAAGTAGAAATGGCTTAGGACTCAAAGATAAATAAAAGGAAGATATTAACATGATAGCTTAATCATTGTGCAGTTGAGCTTCCTCTAAATTTTACACATGAAAATGGAGCAGTTTCTCACCTGATCCTTCACATATTTGAAACTCCTCAACAAAAAACACAAAAGCAAAAAGTCTTATTTTTACCTTCTTTTTGTCAAAGAAAGGATCACTTTCAGGTAATTCAAGAACAATTGAGCACTCCTCGTCAGTATCCATGACTGCAGCCTTTGAAGTAAGACACCAATCACAAGTCAAAAATATAATTGTAATTTAAGCAGAAGTTCCTCATCAGCATTTGTAAACCACAATCACTCACTATCTAGTCATCAAAATGCTAAAACACAAAATCCAAAACTTAAACAATTAAATTTCTACTTATTTTTCATTTCAACATATTCTTGGATAGTTAATTTTCCCCTCGTTTACATGTTTTATATCTATATTAACATTTCGATATAAACCTGATGAGCTGAAATAAAAGTAGGAGAAAAACACTTAAATAGGAAGAGAAAATAACGATGTATTTCTGGCAATAGAACTAGACATAATTCAAAATCACATTCTGATTCATATCTGCATAAGCGAAGTTGAAAATGAATTTCAGCAATCTTTGCCGGTTGTTCGAATTGTTCCATACAGTGAATACGTATTTTCTGTTGACTAGCAATTGCTCAGCAACCAAACATGCACAAATTAAGGTTAGATTCCAAGCAAGATATTACCACAACACGAAAGGATCCAAAAGAAATCGCTCTTGCGTCAGAGAATAGTACGATGCTCGCTTCTTCGTTCTCTTCCAACTGAAGCCGCCAACAAAGCGAGTAAGAGGAATTTGAGCGGCAAAAAATGAGCACGAGCTGGTGACAGTAGCGAAGCACAAAATATAGCCAATTTGAACCTTTGCCCTCGCATCTTCAAAAAATAAATTGATCCAACGGTTAAAAGGATACTATCACACTCATCGTTCGATCCATGAAGTTACAGTAGTTTACGATGGAGCCGCTGCACCAGAAGATAATCCCCACGATAATAGTGATAAACCCACAAACATTTTGGAGAAAAAGAAAAACAATAAACATTGATTTATCCATATCCTTCTTCCTGCACTTCCATAGAAAAAAAAAACGTTTCCCTTTTGTGCAATATACAAAGTAAATGTAATTTGTGAATTGAAATAAAAAATACTTTTAAATTACACAATTTAAAAATTAAAAAAGTTTTTTGATTAAGTAATTTAAAATTTAATTTTTTTAACTCTAAGGTTATTTTTGACTTCAAAAATTCACGACTTAAAAAGTATTTTTCGTTTCTAAATTATATAATTACCTTCCGGTAAATAATCTAGAAAGAGGAAAACAAAATGATTTTTTTATATATCAAAGTGTAGGAAAAAATATACCGAGATAGAGAAAAAATTCCCTTGATCCATTGTGTTCATGGGCTTATGGGCCTATCTGATAGCCCATCTTTTCTGAGTTATTTAGACGGACCCTTTTGAACTTTTATTTATTTGGTTGCACCACAATTTTTTTTTTAATTTAATCCTAAAACTATTTAATATGTTCTATAATTTTAATTTATGGAAACTCTGCCAAAAGATATATATTTTTCCATTGTAGAATGTAAAATACTTGTCTGAAAGTAAAATATTAAAGCAGATTGATTTGTAAAGCATTTCTATGGTATTTTTTTTGAAAAAATATCTAAAATATTCCAAAATTAAGTTTATCAAGTTAAGAAAAAAATAATACGACTAATAAAGACAATACAATAAGTAATTCATAGCATTTAGAATTTCGCTGACTCTCCCAAACAAATATATTCCAACAGATAGGAATAGGTATTTTAAGAAATGAGAATGAATGTTAATAGCTGCAAAATACAATAGCAATATTGACAAATATTAAATGAATATGAATGAATAACTCTGAAAAAATTAACCACCGATTTTGCCGGGAAACTATTAATCTTCTTCTAAGTAGTTCCTAAAGTAATAAAGTTGTTTAAGAAATATTTGAAGTGCCAAGAAGTGTTACAATTTATATCATAAAAGTGACAAAATTACAATGATTAACTGAATGTACACCATTCAATGATTAACCTGCGTACTTAAACAAATAGGATAAAATTTGCATAGAGAGTAATTAAAAATATTAAAATTCAAAAGGACAAATTAAGATGTGCGTTTGTATGAATGTCTTTTGAAGAAGGTGTAGGGACACATGTCCTTTTTTACCAACGGATCCAACCCCACCAACTGCTTTTAGAATGTCCCCTATCCTTTCAGAGTTTCTCTTTTTTCTCTTGGACAAATGATAATTGTTAAGGTGTTGATTGTCCATTTGAATGGACTTCAATAAGTTATTTTATGATGAATTTTTTGTAATTTTTTAGATAAGATTTCATTTTCAAGCACGAAATACTCCATATGAAGAAATATATAACTAGAAAACCATTTTGGGATCTCTATTAAGGTTCTTTGATGATGATGAATATTAGTGATTATCATGAATATTTTGTACTTGTAATAATTAAAAAGATAATTAAACCTGATATAAATTTAAATTCAAAAATTAAAATTAGTAAGTCGGTTCTAAACTTTAATTTCATAGTGAACTTCACGTGCCAAACAAATGGTTATAATTTCTTTTGACCTTTGTTTCTGTTCCACATACAGCAAAGCTGTTATGCCTTTGAATTTTGAAGCTGATGTATATTTATTTATTTATTTATTTCATTTTCGTATTTTTATTTGCTTAGGTTGTGCCTTGCCCATTTTAAGTTGTTTTCTTAATTTAAAACATGTTTTAACGAGTTATTTTTATAAGTATTTTAAATAAAAAATATTTTTTATAAATTAAAATTAATTTTAAAAAATTAATAAAAAAATTAAAAATTAATTTTTTAAAAGAAAAATAACAGCTGGTTTGTTTGAATCAAAATCAATTTCATGATAGATGGGTGATGTTAAAATTTAAATGAATCCTTAAATATTATTTGTGTTTAGAAATTAGTTTGTTGGTTAAGAACCTCTTACATAGTTAAAATGGATACATTTTGTTTGATAGGTTTGTTAGTGTTTGATACACAAGTGAGAAAATTATAAGAGTAAAATACTTGATTAAAAATATGAAAATGAGAGTTTGTATAAGTGAATAATGCTTGTATATAAAAAAGAAAATACAAGCAATAGACAAAAATAACATTATAGAATATTGTAACAGAAAATTATAATATAAAATTATAACGAAAAGATATCAAAGGTATTTCTAAGACCCCATCTCAAGGTAGGTATGGAGATTATGAAATCCCAAATTGAAGTAACCGGTTTGAAAATTGGTCGGATGAAGATCCTTGAGAGATGGAGAAATTTTAAAAAATAGAGAACCTTGAGAAATAGAAAACCTTGATTTTTTTTAGAGCTTCGATAAGAAAGAAATATAAAAGAATAAGTAAGAAATAAAGGGTGAGAAGAAGTAAAACTCATCATGGATAAAACGACAAAGAGAAGGTAATGATGATATATGTGAGAGGTATATTTCATCTGATACCATATTAGTGTTTGATAAAAGACAAACGAGATAAATTTAGAAGAGAAAATAATCTTGAGAAATTGGAGAATATTTAATTTTATTAGAGCTCCGATATCTAAGAGGTATTCCTCAAAAAATTGTACAATCAAATTTTTATTGCTGAAAAATTGTACAATCAGCTTTCCATGGTTTATAATTAGTGTTATCAACAAGAAAGATATAAAAGAATAAGCAATAAATAAAGGGTGAGGATAAACAAAACTCATTATGAGTAAAGCGACAAAGAGAACAAAGAGAAGTTGACGATGGAAGATGTGGGAAGTATACTTCTTTTAATATCATGTTAGTGTTTTATAAAACACGAGAAAAATAATATTTTAGAGAAAAATAATATTTTATTGAAAATATGAAAATGAAAGTTTGCATAAGGAAATTATAAAAGCATATGACGTGATGTATCAAATAATAGAGAAAGTTTTTATCATGAAAAGAATTAAGATAAATGTTTTAAGTTGTAACAAATGTGTATGTTTAAATTTCTTATATAAAGATAATAGTTGTATTTTGAAAAGGATTCCAAGAAAGTAACAATAAATAAATAAATAAATAAATATATATATATATATATATATATATATAATATAATTAGAAGTAATATAACTGCTAAATATTAATAATGGAAGGTTCAATCCACATCTATATTTTTGGACAGAAAAATAGTTGCCAACAGAATCGGAAACATTTTACACCTATAATGGGGAAAAGAAAAAGTTATTAACGAATCCTTAGAGAAATAAGTTTCATGAAACTATAAAATTAAGTAAAAATATGTCGACAAAATGTACATACGGGAAACTTTAATTAATTAACTTATTGTCAATTATAAAATATGAAATAAATTCAAACAGCATTGTTAGTATTCATCTGTTTTAAAAAATTAGTGCTTTAACAAATGACAGCTATACTTTAAAAAATAAGCAAAACTATGTATTATTTCAACTAATTTGTTGTGAAGGAAAAAAAAAAAAGTGGACATGTACACATTCACTCATTATTTTTAAAGGTGTTTTAATAAGTTATGACTTTAATTTTTCTTAAAATACACCTTACGTGTATTGTTCACTTTCATTTATCTTAAAAAAAATGTAGATTAGAATATTCAAATTTAAGATAACATTTTTGATATCTTTTACTAATTTTATAAAGTGCTGCTTTAAATTTTGCTTTTAAGGTTAAATATATTTTGGACCGGCCATGTGTTAGACGGCTGTATAGGGTGGTTCATTAATAAAAATAGAGATCTAACCCTTAACCAGAATATTTCATAACTATCAAATCTTGTTCAATTTAATCAATGACCATAAAAAACAAAAAATTCTTAACGTTTTAAAACTTATCTCAATTAAGCACAAATATTAAATTATATGTAAATCGTTGCAAAGTAAAAATTTAAAGAAAACTAAAACTTCCAAATAATTGATTTGATTTATCCGTTATAATTATGAAGAGAACAATGAGATATGTCAAAGTGAGTCAATCCGACTTATACAAATTAGCTCACCACGAATCGGATTAAAAATAAGTAAATTTAGATATGTCAAAATGAGTTTTAATTCATGAATCAGTCCGACTCGAATCCATAATAGATTGAATTGACTCACGGGTTGAAACTTATTTTAACGTCTATAGGGAACAAGTGTTCTTAACATGTCTTGATGCACCTAATTGATAAATATGAACGTCTGTTTTATACAATAATCGGAGATAATAAGAAAAAGATTTGAAAAAAGAAACAGAAACTACATTACACGCCAAAACATCCCAGTCGTTTCTGGTGAAGAATCCTTTGTTTTGGCAGCTTGCCATTATTTTTGAAAATGCCAACCATGCATAACTCATTTTCAAAATTCCATTTATACTTTTATCATTCTACAAAACCTTCACCATTCAATTCGTGCATGGTCCCCGAGAGTATCTGATTCTTTGTACTCCCAAAGAAAGAGGTGGATCGATGAATGCATCCAACGGTTGCAATAGTGAAAAAACAAATTCACTTGTTCTGATTCTGTGGAGTTTGAAGGAATCAGGTATTTTGATTCTTGTCACTTCCTTTTCTGCAGAGAATTAACTAGTGGCCACCATTTCTTTTAAGCCAAAGGGACATAGAAAAAGAGTGCAGCATATACCGAAAGAACATTGTAATTAATGTAAATTAATGAAAATACAAATTCACGGATTGCATTATTTGGTCTAAGATTCAGCTAAAATCTGAAATGCATCTGAAAGTAAGATTGTTGTATGTGAATAAGTTGGGTCCGTTGAAATTATTCGGACTTTTTGTATGGAAAGAGAGAAAGTACGGATAATTTTGTTGGGTTAGGAAGAAAGGCAAAACGAAATCACATCCATTCTATTTGGTTTTGGTGGGGCATCATATATGCCTCAAAAGGGAACCATTAGAATAAAAATCTTTGCATTGATCTCAAACCGAGAAAATGACACCAAAACGCTGAGAAAGAGAGAGAGAAAGAGTAAAAGCAAAAAGGACTTGTTAGCATACATAGCAGCGTCCTTGTTTGCTCCTAATGTTATTTCACTACCAATGGACACCACCAAAAAGTAGAATTCTGAAACCAACATGTGTTTTGCTTGCATATATGAGTGTGTGGTCGTGTTTTATTCTAAGTGAGTGAAAGTGGCACATGACTTATTTATTGCTGTTTTCGAGTGATTCACAAAGACCTCACTGTGTTTTTAGACCAATGCCTCACTTCATCACTTTCACTCAATAATTAATTCCTATTAATCACTCATTTTCAATTCCTGCAAAACTTCAGGTTGCAGAAACAGCTATAAGCGAAACAATACAACTGGTTTAGTTACAGAACTTGGGTGATAAGTTTTTATTTCCAGTGTCTACTTGGTTATTGTAAAGGAAAGATAATTATTAAATTGTTTTCTTGGGTATATTTTTTCTCTATGGAAAATGAATTTTTACCAACCAAATTTTGATAACTTTTTTTTATAATTTAAAATAACATTTTAAATGACTTTCTATTTTTTTTTATATTTCAAAATTACTTACAAAATACTATTTTAAATTATAAAAAAAAATTATTAAAATTTAGTTATCAAAATATCATTATTTTTTTTATTTATTTATGAAACTTATACAAATGTTTTTTATTTCAAAATTTACTTGTATACAAGCTGCTCTATAAAAGTTATGTCAACTTATGGTCTAATAATTGTTGAAGGATGATAATACAATGTTTTAATGTAATATAAAATTATAGATTAAGTAAATAAATTGGTTTTTAGGCAACTTAAATTATATAATATTTTTGGATTTGATTTTTTTTTTATCGGGAGTTTATTGTTAGATTTTAGGATAGTCAAAATTTAGTCAAATTTTACATTTTAAAATAACATTTTTAGATTTTCTAAAAAACAGACTGGTTTGTCAACCACATTATAGGAAGATAAACTTTACAAAAATAGTCTGTTCAAAATGCATAATGCAAGTTTTATCTTAGATACTTCTTTCCTATATATTATTTTTTTTTCATATAATTGCTTATACATTTATCTGTTACATTAATTTTTTAAATATCTTTAATCAGTTTACATATTTTTATGAAAAAAAAATATAATAGCTTAAAATAATGATATAAAGTTTTTTCTGCCATAATATGTTTCAAAAATATGAGTAATCACCAATATTTATCTGATAATATTATAATAAAAAATATTAACAAATTTATTAATATACATTAATTTAACTGATTTTCATAAAGGTTCTGAAATAGATTCCTTAAATAGGTACAAAGAGAGAAACTTTTTTCTGTTTTCAAATCTAGAAAACAGACCCAACCCGAGGAAGAATCAGGAACGTTTTTATGATGAATTTAACTTTTCAGATACTTTTAATATAAAAATTTATCAATCGTTGAAAATGAATCAGAATAGGTGAGCTTTTTGATCTTTTGAATGTTGAACATGAAAGTAGTGTAATAACAGTCAACTATTTTGAATTGTTTTCATTAAATTTAATCAGTGAATTTATTCTTAGTCACTAAGTAAGGAACATGGGGTAAAACTTTGTCCGTTGAAGAAAAATCGCCGCCATATACACCTTAGACTTTTGACGATGGTGAGAAAGGTTCTTTCTTTCTCTCTGGTCAAAATATTTTATTTTGTATTTTTAAAATAAATTTTAACAAATACACACGAATTAATTTTTGTGTAATAATATAAAAATAGTTGGTGTTAACTTATCTCTCCAAACATAAAATTGAATAAGGGGTTGAACATAGGACCATTTACTCGCTTATTTAGAAAAGACTATTTACTAAAAAAAAGTCGCATACTATAATTTAAAATAAAACAGTTAAGTTACCCACACTCTTATGTCAAATCTGAAAAATCTGAAGCGTGAGCCTTGAATTAGGTCCATACAAGTCTAAATAAGGGTCAAGTCCATAAATAAACTAAAATTGTAATTAATATTCTATAAATAAATATAGGTAGATCTCAGTAATTAAAGATACACAATTTATTAATACTGAAAATTAAAATTTGACTTTGAGACTCTTGTTGACTTGATAGTTTGAGTTATTTTTACGATAGTTGGAGTCATTTCTATAAATAACCTTCAAAATGTCTTCTCCAACAACAAGATACGAAGTCATATCGAACAAGATCAAAAATTACCCATCCAAAAAATTTCAAAATTGAATAATGCAAGTTTTGTGTCTCATTATAATCTTTTATTGTTTCTGCAACAACAAACAAGTTTTAGAGTTAAGTTTAATTTAATTAAAAAAATACAGTAATTAGTCTCAACAAACTTAATTGAGTTATTATTTTTAAATTATGTAATTCAAATTAACCTAATTTTAGTCGGATCATGTTCAATTAAATTATCAATTTAATTAATAAGAAAAAATATTTCAAGATTAAAAATAAAGAAAAATAAAAAATCTAATTTCACAAATTTAGAATAATTTGTCATACTTAAATCACCTTAAACTAATATTTTTAAATAATCACTTCATATATATATATATATATATATATATATATATATATATATATATTAATGCATACATAAATCAATTATGTCACTTTTATTTTATACAATAAAAAAAATTGGCTAGTACAATTGTAATGACCAAAATAATATATCAAAATAAATGAAAATTTAATGTTTAATATCTATGTAAAACAAATAGAGTTTATTCACACCTCACACGAGCGACTTTTCTTCTTCCTAAAGTGTACTATGTCACCTTCACCTTGCAATGAATAAGAAGTAGGAACAATCACATTCCTTAACCACCAACAATACTGACTCTGTCTTCGCACTTGAAGAAAAAGCTTTGGACGTGCTAGATTCAAAAATAGGATTGGAGACCGAGCACATCTTGTTTCTATCAATATCTCATGGTTTCACAGTACATAAATCTTCACGTCTCAATCATTTTGGTAATTTATTATACTTGATGTTTGTTAATAATCCAAACCTAAGTAAGTTGAAAGTCTCACTTTTAAATAAAAATAACAATATAATAAAATATCTTATTAATGACCAAATTTTAGAAATAAAAATAATTAGTCAATATAATAATTAATTTAGATATCAATTTATAAATTAAAAATTATTTATAAATTGATATCTAAATTGATCATTATAGTTAATTAATCTCTGAATTTGTCACACCATAATATCTATTAAGGTTGTAACTACTACAAACAAAACTGGTAAATGAATTTGTTCTTATTTGTGACCAATTTAGATATCAATTTAATCAATTTAAAGATCAATTGTTTTGGTAGTTCATATTAATGACTAATCTAGAGATCAATTTACTGTAGTGACCAACTTAATAATGATTTTAGTTATCAACAAATTTTAATTTATAAATTGATATTCAAATTGGTCATTATAATAATTAATTATTTTTATCATTAGTCACTAACACAAGATTTTCTTATAATGTAAAAAGTGGAGAAATATATAAAAAATAAAACCATCAAATATTAGGTCTTAAAGTTTTATCACGAAAATGATATCAAAAGTTTGTGTAAAAAACTCGAAATGTGATCAATCTTAATAAAAAAAAAGAGTTAAGTAATAAATATAAAAAATAAACCCACAAACATTAAACATCAAACCTTAAAATTTAATGTTGTAAATAGTGTAAAAATCTTGATATGAACAACTTATGTCTAAGATGCAGTGAGTCTTCTCGGTGTTTTCTAATAAAAGAATTTCAACTATATCTTTCAATACATTGTGTTAAACATATCCTGCTAGAAACTTAAACGTAACTTATCAAAAACATATAAAATATCGTCCTATCAAAAGTAATATAAGAATTCATCCTGAACTTGTTTATATCATTACGGTTTGTTATCCTTTATAATAATATATGAGTATGATACATGGCTTATTAGAACCACAAACTTAATTGATTTTTAATTTATTTTGTCCAATTTGATTTCACTATTAATAAAATATTCACTCAAATCACTCTTATATTTTACGTTGTGTTTGAATTTAGGTGTGTTATTGAAAAAGTACATTCCGTTGATTTGAGTTGATTTACAGGTAAAAATGAAATTATTTGGATTAAGGAAAAAAATGGTATGATTTGAGTGAATTTAAGTAGAAAGTTTATGGAAATTTGTATATGATGTGATTGATAAAATTTAATAAATTATAATTTTTAATACAATAAATTGTAATTACCATTTTATAAGAAATGATATTAAAATAAAATTAAAAATGTTATTTAAAATTAGAAAAATATAATTTATTATATTATCATTAATAAATTATAATAAATTATTATTATTCTCAATGATAACTTGAAATAATTTATAATATAGACTATTTAATTTTTATCTCCATGTTTAGTTAAATTTATTTTATTTTATATAATTAATTTATTTACAAAATATATTTATTTGAATAATAATAATTATTATTCTATAATACTAATTATTATTGTAATTATTAAAATTTTAAAAAATAGAAATAAAATATATATATATAAATATAAATATACACACATATATATATATATATATATATATATATATATATATATATATATATATATATAAAAGTAATAAATACAAGTAAATTAAATTGTTAAACACATGAACAATAAAGTAATTTCAATGTGATTTGTTGTCTTTTCCTGCATTTCTCTTCATTTTAGAGAGTGCTAAAATCTGCAACTCATGTACAAATCCGTCCTCTTAAATCAGTACAAATAAGTGGAATCAACACGTCTACAACTCACTTTTCATGTGCATGAACAGTACTCATGTGAATCAAAAGACAACATTAAAGATTTCAACAATTAGGGATGACAATGTGGACTTGGTTTGACAGACTGGTTTGCAATCCGCCAAAAAAACGCAGAGTGGGCCGATATATTAAGCTCACTAGTCTGCAAAAGTTTGACCCGCATAGTGCACAACTCGCATAAAAAAAATTTGCACTTATGTATATCGATTAATTTTCTTCTCGACTTCTATATGAACACAAATTCTTATATGACTTAAAAAGACAAGTATAATGTATTTTTGAATGTGCTAAAATTTGAAGAATACGTTGTGTATGGCAAAGTACGAATATGAATATGATAAAAATTTTGAATTATAAATTTATCATTCACCTCTCCAAAAATTTTGCTTAATTTTATGAATTTGTTAAAAAGTTTCAATTTATTAAACATAAAAATTTTATCATAAAATTAATTTTTTTTTTTGAAAAAACAGGTTATCCTACCAACCCACATTTATATAAAACAGGTCAAATTTTTCAATCCACATTAAAAATACGGACTAGGACCGGTCTGATCCGCATTTTGCATGCCAAGTTTTTGAACCGACACAACATTGTCACTCCTCTCAACAATGTGACCACTTTTTCCTCCGCGGCAGTAAAATTGTTGACAAGTAACAATATTACTTTTAATTTAACACATGAAAGGGTAGCATTGTAGTATTTAAAATAAATAGAAACTTAATTGAACATTGAAAGAGTCATATTGTTACATTTTTAAAACAAAGAAATTTGATTGATTTTTTTTAGCAGAGAAATCAAATTGAATAAAACAAATAAATAATGAGACCAAAGGGTAATTAAGTGTATGCATATATTATTTTAAAATGAAATTAAAAATAGTATTAAAAGGGCGAAATGCTTATTAATGAGTAAACATCCATTGAGCACATTGGTCTTTTTATTATGATTAGTTATTAACTTTGTGAACAAGTTCTTATTAAGTGTTAAGGTGTCATGTTTCTATCGTTACTGGCATTTCTCTCTGTTATTCATATCAAATAAACCCGAGTGGTTGGATTTGAAAAGTTTCCACCTTATAGAATACCATTATGTTCCAGCTTCACCTACCAACAAAAGGAGAGGATAAGGTACAAAGTCCAACTAAATTCAAATTTTGTTTGTAAGTGTCCTTTTGATACTAATAAAAAAATATTTTTTATTTGGAATGCATTGAATTAAATAAATATATATATTAATGTCAGCACGTGGTATGTAAAGGTTCTGAAGGTTAAGAAAGAGCGAGAAAATTAAATAAGGAGGAAAAGCATTTACGTGTTCTAAGCATAACATATGCAAATAATAAAACATTTATTGCGGATGATGTAAAGAATTGTAATTATTGCTTAAAATATTAATGTAAATATGAACTGTCGTATAGATTGTATATATTAGAAAATTAAAAATATTAATTTGATTTTATTTAAAATAAGGAATAAATTGATTTTGGGAAGGGTGGGCCTCTTTCACTTAAAAACAATCATGTATTAAAAGGTCATAGAAATCTTTAAAACACAATAAAGCAAAAACGTACATTAAATAGATAAATGCTTACCTCTGATACTCATGAATGCATGTTATGTGCATAATAAGAATTTGAAGTTTAGAATGGGAAAAAAAAACTTTCAAGAAAAGTAAACAATGTCTTTATGATGATTTTATGTGGAAGTAATAATTGATGGTGTTTTAAAAAATGAGTGTGATATTTAAGTTAGAATTATAAGTGCGTAATAATTGTATTAAGTTACAGTGTAGTTATATAGATAAATGCGATTAATAATAATTGGGTGTGAGTTGATTTCATTTGATGTTATAATAATTGAAAGGTTGTTGCATGTGAGAGTTGTGGGAACTTACCCTTGAGGCAAGGTGTGATCTCTTTAGGCTTTTGTTTTTTGGTACATTCCCTTTTTCTTAAAGTACACACCACTAACCTCATAGCCTTTACAACTCAATATCAAAATCAACAACCAAATATTGTCAACTTTTTTTTCATTGTATGAGAAGACTTTCTAGTTGCTTTTGTGCCTCTATACCCTCCTTTTCCGAACACAAAATCTCCCTATTCATCACTTCTTTTCCATCCATTACCTCTCCTCTTATTATTCTAATCCTATCCAAATCCTAATCAAATTTCAACTCCCATTATCCAATCACGCACAGACACGTGTGCATCCAAAAATAATGATGTAAATACTCTATCAGTGAAATGTGAAACACATTTATTATATGTGTATGTTGTTAAATTTGGGGTAGGTGATATAGCGCACAAGTGAAGTAGTATTAATTGTTCTTAATTTTGGTAAGCCAAAGAAGCAGAATTAAGTAACATAAGCTTAGTAAGTAGTATTGAGCATTGTGATGAGAGTTGGGTTAGAATAAAGAGAGTTTTGGAATGCATGATTAAAATTTGTCATTAGGCAATAGTCCTACCCTACTTATCACCATTATTCCCTACAAGTCCCATCAGGTTACCAACCTTTCCCATGCCATGTGCACCCAGGTGTTCACCAACATCCCAGCTGGCTCCCCAACCATGTCAGGGTGTAAAGTCCTTCCCACACCCAAAACAAATCTTCATCTATCTCGCGATGCAGATAACTTTCCCTACATATCTAAATAGTAAAACCACTCCATTATTATTATTTTTTTCAAAACTAAACCATACACCGGTCTCTCAAATTAGAGACCCTAGCTAAGCTTCTCCACCCTTCAAAAATTCCCTTCACCTTCGATATTGGACATTATACTCAATGTATTCATTCCATTCTATTATTATAATTATCACTTCACCTTCTCTTCTTCCTCTTCCTCTTTGCAATTGTCTTCAATTTCTGACTCCTCCTTAGGACTCTCGCTGTCCAAAGCTCTTTTTTCTTGCTCTTCTTCTTCCTCCTCTTCTACCCCATTTTCCCCTCTCATCAGAACCCCACTCTTCTCGTTCATCTCCGCTCTCACCTTCAGCGTTTCCAACAGTTCCTCCACCGCCTTCTCCTTCTTGCGCCTGTTCTTGATCAATACCTCGCTGATATCCGCTGGAGTCATACGCGCCACGTCCACCACCTCCTCCAACTGCTTCAAGATCGTCTCCTCCAGCTCGCACTCTTCACACCCCAGGTAGTTTTTCAGCAGGATCTTCAGCGCCGGGAACGAACAGTAACTCATGAAAATATGCATATCCATTCTCCCACTCCGTAACAGGGCAGGGTCCAGCTTCTCAATGTGGTTGGTGGTAAACACGAAAATCCTCTCACTCCCGCAACAAGACCACAGCCCATCAGTGAAATTCAACAACCCAGACAGGGTAATCGTGTTCCCACCTTCCTCACCGCACCCACCGCCGCCGCCGCCGCCACCTCGTAACTCCGAATCGTAGTAACTCCTCGAAGCGGAAACCGAGGTGTTACCTTTGTTGTTTCTGTTGGTGAGGTTGATAGAGCAATCAATGTCCTCAATCACTATGATGGACTTGGAGCTGGTTTTCATGAGAAGCTTCCGGAGTTCAGAGTTGTTATGCACCTCTGTCAACTCCAAATCATAGATATCATAGCCAAGGTAATTGGCCATAGCAGCAATCATGCTAGATTTACCAGTCCCGGGAGGGCCGTAGAGAAGGTAACCCCTCTTCCAAGCCCTCCCAGTCTTATGGTAGAAAGACTGTCCATTGGCGAAGTCCTGGAGATCCTCCATGATCTCTCTCTTCTTCTGAGGGTCCATGGCCAATGTGTCAAAGGTGCTGGGGTGCTTGAAGGGCACAGATTCCCAGGGGTGGCCCCGGGAATCCAAGGAACCGCCTCTGGAATTGGTGTACAAAAGACGATCCTGGTTCTTCCTCCTGATATCGCTGGCTTTCTCCATAATGTAATCGAGGTAGGAATTGAGGACCAAGGCCTTGTCTTTCTTCTTGATCCGGAGCGTGAAGCCACGCTTCTCGTCGGGGAGCGGACGCCAGGAGAAGGTCTGGGCCTGCCTCTGCGTGACCACGTGCTCCCAGAGGACGTTGACGCCGTTGAAGGTGTCCACGATGCTGTCATTGTTGGCGAGCCCGAAGGTGAAGCCGCTGGAGTTGACAGCGCGTGTGAGACTGAGGCGGTTTCCGGTGATGGAAACGGAGGAGCTGAGGTAGAGCTGCACGGCGTTGTAGAGCTCGTTGGTGTTGACGCCGTCGATCTCCGTTATGTCGAAGTAGCAGTAGGAGGAGAAGCAGTGGAAGATCCGGTTGAAGAGCTTGACGGAAGCGAAACGGAGCTCCGGTGGGAAGACTGCCTGGAGGATGGTTTGACAGAAGGCAAAGACACCGAGAAGTGAGGCGAGAGAGGTCCAATATTCTCTCATTTTTTTCCCCTCTTGTAACAGACGAGGGAGGGTTGTAGTTTGATGGTAGTGGTGTTGGGTGTATATATAGAGAGAGTGAGAAGAGGTTTGAAAGGTAATGTGATGGGAAGAGAGTAGTGGGTGGGCCAAGGAAAGAGGATTTAAGTACAGAGGAGAGAGAGAGAGAGAGAGAGAGAGAGAGAGAGAAAGAAACAAAAAGGGTTTTGGAATTTTGGGTTGGGAAGAAAGCAGAAAACAGATATGGGGCCTAATGTATTGGGTTGGGAGGTGGAGTTGGAGTGCGTGTGTTGAGTGTTTAAGCTACACTACAGGGCTTTTGAAAGGATTCTTTTTCTCCCTTTACACTAATGTGGAAATTTTATTTTCAACTTTGCTGCTGCCAGAGATGGATGGATAGATGGATGGCTGACCATCACTCTGAAATGTTATCAGAATGCTCTTTTTCATATCTTTCCTTACAATTCGACAAGAAACTATGTTGGAAAGGGAACGATTTACAGCTGGTTGCACCCATGTCAACAACGACTGTGGGTTAAAAAACCTTCACATAATTAGAAACACCCCAACACACCATTGTTGTTTCTATTATCATTATTATTTCAAAACACTTACCTACGTACCTGAATCCTGATGCTGATAGGGATATGTCATATGTGCATGTGAGTTTTTGCAGGAATTAATTAGTAGTAAAACCGAGAAGATCATGTACCACTAGCTTTGGCTTTGGGGTATACTGTCAAATTTCATTTCATGTACAAGATTAATAAGAATAAATATAGGGACCCCTGTCTATATAGCCCAAGCATTGATTGGGAATATGACCCCACCATCAAACTCTTTCTCACATGTAAACACCATTATTTAACTAATTCTTCTTTTTGTTTCTCAAACATTTATTTGCTTTGGAGTATTATCTTTCCTTTCATATATTTCTTCTGACTACAAATTAATGTAGTTGCTTGTCAGTTGAGAAAAGATTGAGGAAGTAGTTAATTGAGGGAATCAATATGGAAGGATTCGAAGCCATTTGGGGAGCATAAAAGAAGGCTTTCTTTAATCTCAACCCATAACAAGTGTCCGATTCACAATGAGTCCAACCTTATGAATACTTTGTTGGTACTAGTAAAACACTTCTTTCCTTTCTTTTTCTTTTTTTCTCCCTTGCCACCCGCTCTCTATAAAAATACGACAAAACACAGAATCATAATTTCTATCCAAATGTTTTCATAAAAAATGTACTGGTAACGATGCTCATTGGTTATTTTTTAAAACAAAAGTGTCTTATATTCCATCAAATGTAGATGGATAAATGTTATTGGTTTAAATAAAAACACGTGTATTGCTTCCTGCAAAGAAGGATTCTTAATATATATCCTCCTTAAAAACAAATAGTCGCTCACACTGTGTAAATCATTTACACAAAATTTGTATAAAATGGTCATTTTTACGAAATTAAGATAATTTTGTTGTGTTTCACATACATGTTATTTTGAATAAAATTCTCTAACTATATATTAATAGGAAATTAGGAGGTACGTCTTTGCACGGAAAAAGTTTGTTTTATTTTGGAACTCAGGTTCGAGTCTTTCATGCATATATTTCTTCAGTGGAATGGGAAATTTGGAACTATTGAAACCGATGACTATATAAAAGGAAAAAGAAAAATAAATTCCTTGGTGAAACTGATTTAAACTGATACAGACAAGTACTATTTATCCTGGGTGAAACTGATTTAAACAATAATTTATGAATGATTGATTGGGAAAACTCATATAAAAGAAAAGAACACAACCAAAATCATGGTTTTCATTTGAGAGAGTGCTGTGCATTCAGAGACAGTGCCATTGAGAAGTAATAATATGGATAAAAAGGTGTATAAGATATGACAGGAGTGAGGGTAAAAAGAGTTTATTTAAATTGATTATTAAGAAAGATGGGTTGTGCATTTGACTAATTGTGTCTTGTTTTTAGTTGGATTGGGTACGAAAAACAATCGAGTATGCTTTTTGAATCTCTAAACTAAATTCATACTTGTGTTGTTCTCTATTATATCTTGACATGCTTATCCAGAAAAAGTGCAAAAATCCAGTGTGTTTTTAACAACTCAAAAATTCAAAACACCGTTTAATAATTATTAATTATCACATGTCTATTTAGCATTAATAAGATATTTTAAAATAAATTCACATTTATAATTCTTATATTAAATAATAAAATACTAAAAAAATATTAAAAAAAATCTCATGATTATTTCAAGATATAAACTAGAAACTTAATACAATTCTTTTTTTCAAAACTATATTTTATAATCGCCATAATATTTCTATCATACTCCTTCATTTTTCCATCACAACTCTTGTGTTACTATTAACTCTTATATCTGCTTACATATATATTGAATATACCATCATAGCAAAAAGAAAGGAAAGCAAGAGAACACACAAAATGCAATGATAAGTTCATTTTTACAAAATAAATATTAATCTAAATATATTATATCTTTTACATAGGCTATATAATTAAATATTTGAAATTTATAAAATATCAAGTAAGAGACCAAATATCAAATATAGAATTATCATAGTACATTTTGACTCTTGCTTCTTAAAGACTAGTATATTGAATGGACTTGTGAGACTCTGTATCTGCCATAATGTCCCTCTACTCCTCCATCTTAACAACAATAACTCAAGTGGAACAATCATATAAGTCATTCATTACCCCATTATTGACAGAATTAACTTCACTATTGAGTATGATCTTGTTTTATATCATACTGTCTGCCATGTGAAGCCTCCTTCGACTATACCACTTAGTTATCATCATTTATACGAGTCATATACTAGTAGAGTCAAGATAGTCTCACATCACAAGTTCCTTTCAATACACTTAAAATCATCCTAGATTATCATTTCCCCTTGAAAATAGCTAATTTGACAACTCAACACTAAAAATCTTTGCATATATACATGCATTGTCAAATATATGGTAATACATCCATAATCACACAGGAAGCACACAAGAAAAACCATTTAGAGAAATATAAACTCTTCCTTCTCACAAGATAAAGGTCACGAGTAAAATCATCTTACTGCATCAAAGTCATTCAAGCAACCATATCCACAAAAACCATTGAATCACACATTTCACAAAAATCATACTCATTTCCCAAAATTTCTGCTACAACTTTTCCAGCATCTGTTTATACAAATGTCATAACACTCATAGTAGAAATCACAAATTAATTTATCTCATCCAGCAGTTTTACCCACACTTAATAATTACAAATCGCAAACAAAATTTTCTTCCTTTTACAACAGTTTTAACTTTCTCTGCACAAAAAGAAAATCACCATCACTGTAGACATTCATTATAATTTTGTTTCTTTTGGAGAATTTTTCAAGTTTTATCAACATTCACACACAAATATCAAGCCCCTATTTTGTACTTCAACAGTGAATCATTAAATTTGCAAAGAAAACAATTTTCTTTACCTTATAGTCTTGACCTAACACTATTCTTTTCTCCCTAAGTATCTTTTCTTCCTAAATAGCTCCACACATTAAAGCACTTCATCTACACAACAAAAGATCCAAATGACAATCAATACACAACATTAGGGTTTCAACCAAAGGAAGATTCATTAAAGGCGAATGGAAGTAACATGCAAAGCAAAAAGGATTGCATGTAGGAGAAAACAGATTATTACATATAAAGAATGGAAAAATTTTTGAACTCACCATTAAGAAAAATTGAATGGGGAATATGATAGAGTTCTTCGTGTAGCTTACTCTAGTGGCAGTGAATCTTCAAAAAGATTATAATTGAATCAGAAATTTATGGTAGAAAAAGAGGATTGTTAGAGAGAAAATAGGGCTAAAGAGAGGAAGAGACTTTTTAAGAGAAAATGAGATATGAGTTGGGGTTTTAACATGTTTCATTAAAAATGGAATTTTATTCCATGTATAATTGTGTAAGTATTTGTTGCTTTTGATAAAAAAAAAAATGTGAGAAAAAAGAAAGAAAAATAATAATGAAAAAAAGAGAAAATATATTTTTTTTAAAAGAGAAGCAAGTGTAATTTGATTTTTGTATTAAGCATTCATGTGAATATATATATATATATATATATATATATATATATATATATATATATATATATATATATATATATATATATATATATATTTTATATTTTTTTTTTCTTTATA
>Ga0214544_1004761_pt1 | contig 26938 bp, 12 predicted proteins | sample CNSS3metaG_FD_160074 | JGI IMG/M metagenome (GOLD analysis project Ga0214544, IMG submission 160074) | Root nodule microbial communities from cowpea collected in UCLA plant growth center, Los Angeles, California, USA - CNSS3 | ecosystem: Host-associated > Plants > Roots > Nodule | place: USA...
AAGACTACTCTAAGATACTAGGCATGATTACATGCAACAGTAGATATGGCAGTAGGTAGTTTCCCACACTCAACACCCTACACATAGGGTTAATGATACAATAGGTATAGGTAATAATTCTAACACCAAACAAATGGAGTCTTGCATGGCTAATCCATGTAAATTTCAAGTCAGAATATATTTATCTGTATGCCCTTATTGTACCTTGAATGTTTCTTTTGTAAATTGGAATACAATTCTGTGTTTACCCTAACAGCAAAATCTTCAGTACTTTACAATGATTCTGTTTTAAGTTTTGGTATTTATTTATATCCATTCAAATTTGAAGAAATATTAATGTTCCCATTGTCTGATTTTGTTGCAGATTTAAATTCTGTGTTTGGTTGATTTTCCTTTTATATTTTATTACTATTATTTTCAGGTTTCATCTCCCACAATAATTGTTGAAAGAGCAGGGTCCTTTGCTTGGACGTGCAAAAGCTGGAGAATCAGAGAGGAATTTGCACGAACTGTGACTTCTGCTATTGGTCTATTTTCAGCAACCGAGCTTCCTCTTCAACGTGCTATTCTTCCTCCTGTATGTTCATTGAATTTCTCTACAAGCAATATATGTGCTTTAGTTATTCAATATTTCATGAACGTGATACTAACTCCTTTTCAAAATTGATCAATATCAGATTCTGCAGTTGCTTAATGATCTGAATCCCGCTGTTAGGGAAGCTGCTATTTTGTGCATTGAGGTAAGTATGTCTTGCCATTTTATATTGCTTGAACTGGCTTACATGTTTGTATCAGATCTCAGTGTGATACTACAACAGGGACTTGGATATTATTGAGTGCCTCTGTCCTACAAATAATATCAAATGTTTGGTGGAATGCTTAAGTGGCCTGATTCTTCCCCCATTGCATCTAGCTTTTAAGGAGGGGGGGTGTTTCAAGTGCTTGGGTTTGGATGCTTATATACTTTTCAACTCCTGCATCTTGCCAACTTTACATGGCTTAAAATTTAAGAATTGATGCAACCTTGTTCTTTGAGAGTTCGGAGTGCTGTTTTATTTCAAGTATCAACAATTATGTATAAATGGATTAGTTTTTTTTAATGTTTAATTGACTAGGAGATTGATATTGGTATCATGATAAATTAGGCCTTGAATAATATTATATGTATACTTAAGCATAGTGGTTAGCAGTTTAAAATTTAAGAAGGATCTCAGGCATTCCTTTAAAATTATGTCTCTTCTCTTACAGGAGATGTATGCACAAGCTGGGTCCCAGTTTCGTGATGAACTTCAGCGCCACAATCTCCCTTCTTCTCTGGTAGCATTAACTTTTATCTTTAATATGTTGTACTCATGAATGTCTGTGTTTCACTTCTGTAATTTAGATATTGAAGATCCTTTAACATTTTCATATCAACTACTATGAGACTTTAATTTTCTTTTTTCTTGGAATCACAATGATTTCAGGTGAAAGCTATTAATGCCAGACTTGAGGGAATTCAACCAAAAGTTCAATCTTCAGATGGTATTGCTAGTGGTTATATTGCTGGGGAAATCAAGCCTGTGGGTGTTAATCCCAAAAAAAGTAGTCCAAAGGCTAAAAGTTCATCAAGGGAGAGCTCTCTTTTTGGAGGTTAGAATATTTATAGTTTTTGGATTGCAAAATATTTATTTTGTAATTTAATATCAATGTATTTTTTTGTAGTATGGCTTATACCTTATCTATAAATTTTTCTTCTCTCCTGCATATTTGCTTTGTTATTGCCTACATGCCTTATAATTGCACTTTAATTGTTCTTTATATTCCTTTTTTACTTGATCGTATGTTTAAACTTTAGTTTGAAGTCAAGGAATAACAGATTTATGTTTTGCATAAGAAATTTTGCTTTCATTTATAATAGTTTGATGTACTTTATGTGATATTATCAAACAGAACATTTCGATCATGCTGGAATTGATAAAGTTTCAAATTTTGATTATAAAGATGCTATTCCAATCAACAATATGTGGTGATTTCCAAATTTTTTCTTTATCAGTTATCAGAACTTTTGGGATATTTTAGGTAGCATGTTTTGGGCTATTTCACATGTTTAGCTCGCATGATCATTGGGTGGAAGCAGGGAGAATAAAGACTTTGAATATTACTGTTGAATATGATAAAAAAACATAAAGTACTTACCCTTACTCTAATACTGGATTACAGCACTAGCTAAATTAGCTAAACAGGGAAACATATCACAAGATATACTCTATATTATTCTTATAATGAACATAATAATATATTTGTCATATTCTAACATAATACTCATTTTCTTGTATTAAATATAAATGACAGGAGAAGGTGATGTTACAGTGAAAGTCATAGACCCCATCAAGGTGTATTCAGAGAAGGAGTTAATCAGAGAAATCGATAAGATTGCTGCTACCCTTGTACCAGAAAAGGACTGGTCAATTCGTATTGCTGCCATGCAAAGAATTGAAGGTCTTGTTTTGGGAGGTTGGTATTTTCCATCCTCTTTTCAGGAGTAAATAATATATATGTACTTAATTTTATGTACTTAGAATCCAATCGTGAAATCTTTTATCTAATTTTGTTTCAAAGGGAAAGAACATTTGTTGTAGGTATATCTTTAACATGATGTCATTATGAAGGTTGTTTATGGTGATCTTTCTTGAATTTTGGTATAGCTTTTGCTTGTAGCGGTGAATTCAATGAGTTTGTGTTAAACTGAACTATTACATCAAATAATGGAAATAAATATCCTTGTAAACTGTTGGAAAGCCATCTTAATAACTCCCTTAGCTTGTATTAATTATGGCCTATTAGAGTTAGTTGTTAATGTCTCATAAAGGACTACTTACGGTGGGGTTGATCAGAAAACCTTAGTGAGGCATTGTACTGTGCAGCCATTGGGACATTGGCTCTCAGCTTATTTACATCCCTTAATGAATACTATTATTACTTCAAAAAAGTTTATAAAGCTTTGGACATCCTCACTTTCCAAATAAGTTTTATGGTGTTGAGTTAGACTCAAATTCTAATTTAAGTATGGATTGAAAGTTGTATTTTGGGGCCATAAAGTATAGCTCTATGAATAGCTTAAAGCTGTGAGTTTTTGAGATTCTATTTGCAGAAAGGAAGGGGGCCTTAAACAGTTGTTGCATTGTAAATTAGTAAGAGTTTAATGTTGGCATGATTACATTTCAATTATTTATTTGAAGTCTCTACTTTGTTTTATTGTTTAAAATGTTTTTTTACTGTTACTTTAGGTTGTTGTTGTATTGTAATTTTCACTGAGATGTTAAAATCCAATGCAACTTATTCTGTTTGTCTGTGGCATGAATGATCAATATCTCTTAAATATTTTGCATTCCAGGTGCTACTGATTATCCATGTTTCTTTGGACTCCTGAAGCAGCTTGTAGGGCCTTTAAGTACACAATTGTCAGATCGAAGGTCTAGCATTGTGAAGCAGGTTCGTTGACATTTTCATTGGTTATGGCTATCCATCTTACTTTAAGTGAGATGCAACTTTTATTTTCAGGAAGGACGTTAAGATGCCATATCGGCTGGGTACATGGGCAAAATACCTCTTAGGGTGTTCAAAAGAACTAAATTGAACCAAAATAATAATTAATTGAATTGAACTAAACTATAAAAAACTGATATATTTTTATTATAAACTAAACTGAACTTTTTCAGTTCAATTTTTAGAAACTTTTTTATTATAAACTAAACTGAACTTTTCAGTTCAATTTTTAGAAACTTAACTGCTGAGGGAATAGTTCAGTGTGCTACGTACATTATCATGAAATTTGAAAACAAACTTTATATAACCATTCATTACCTTTTCTTGAAGTAATCCATTCTTTTAGGTGAGTTTTTAACTATGATTTTTTTAACAGTAAAATTATCTGTTATAGAATTGATTTGTTAAAAGTTGTTTCAACATTAAGAATGTATTCTAATAGATTAATAACTACATTTCACTGTCTGGAACAAATGGCAGTACCTTCTATGCTCATATGGTGAAAACTTTACCTTTCACTAATGATTTGTTTCCTTCCATATTAAAAGACTCTGATATTTATATTACTCTATTAGATACAATTTGTCTATAAAAAGTTGGTGGCTATACATCATTAGTAAATGAATTCTTGTTATGAATTTGAGTTAAAGAAATACAGCAATAATTCTGTTTTCTCTTGTGTGTAATATAAATGCAATTCAGATGATTAAATTACTTCAATTTCTCAAGAAAAAAAGTAGTTCAGTTAAAAACATGTAGAATGTAGTCAAGCAAGCTAAAAAATATTTTAGTTTGTTTGAACTATTTTTTGGTTCAGTTAATTTAGGCAAACTGGTTTTGTAGTTTAGTTCAGTTTTTATAAAATTTAAATCTATTCAAGTCCTTTAAACACTCCTATCCCTTATAATGCTTGAGCTAACACCCTGTTCCCTACTCTGAGTTTGGCATAATATGCTTTTAGCTTGCATATGGTGCCAGGTCTTTTATGGCCAAGTTGTCAAAATTTTTCTTGTACTGGTAGAGAAATTTAAACTACGGACAAGGTAGTTGGGATTGAGAGCATTACCCACACTTAAAGCCCAGAATATTGGCTTGAAATTTTAGTTTTCCACTCATGTTTGAATGGGTAGTGTAGCTTAGATTAGAATGCTTTATTGCAAGTAAGCATGATTATTGATGCTCGATCTCTTTTAGATTTTACTACTAACACATGGATACTTTCTGTTTGCTATTTACTTTATTCTAGGCTTGCCATCTATTATGCTTTTTGTCAAAGGACCTCTTGGGTGATTTTGAAGCATGTGCTGAATTGTTCATACCAGTAAGTTCAACTTTATGTTTATGATGATCATTTTTTGCATATTTCTAAAATCTTATTCTTTATCTGATAATCAGGTCCTTCTGAAGCTAGTTGTGATTACTGTGCTCGTAATTGCAGAATCTGCAGATAACTGCATAAAAACGGTAATTTGGTATGCTTATTAATTTTCTGCACATATATGACTTTGAGTGCTGTTGTGACTTTTATCCTCTACTTCCCAGATGTTGCGCAACTGCAAAGTTGCTCGTGTGCTTCCTCGGGTAGCTGATTGTGCAAAAAATGATCGTAGTGCTGTACTTCGTGCAAGGTATGGATTATCTACTTTGGGGATAGATGTGTGAGAGTTTTGGTTTTTAATTAACATAATTTTGCATTGTAGGTGTTGTGATTATGCTCTTTTGATACTAGAACATTGGCCTGATGAAGCAGAAATACAACGATCGGCTGATTTATACGAGGATATGATAAGGTGTTGTGTTTCAGATGCAATGAGTGAGGTAACCCCTATAATTCTAGGCTTATGTCTTTGATCAGTGTTGACTGTACATATTTCTACTCAGGCTAGCTTTTTGTAGGTTTGCTCTTTTTTCCTTAGCTATTAAGAAATTGTTGGTTGGCTTTGCCCAATAAAATTTCTGAAAGTTTGCACAATAAAACATACGGTGAAGCAAACCTGTTATGCTTATCTGTTAATTGTTGTATGAAGTTCTTTATATTTTATTTCTTGCTAATGTGATGTCAAATAATTAATTGACCAACATATCTGTACTAAAAGATGTATTCTCAAGAGCGATTTAGATGAATTGCTACCATCTTCAGTCATCTTGTTTCTTATGGACTTGGAATCAATGACTTTGGGATCCTGAATGCATATATATATATATATATTATTTATCATTAGCTATGCAAATTCTATTAATTTTTAACCTTTGAAGGAACGGTGTCCAAAATGACATAATTACTACATTACTCTGTTTCAGTGGTAATCATGTTTGGTTGGATGTTCTAAAGTTCTCATGCACTTTTGATTATTTGTTGATTAAAAGTTATGTGGGTTTACTTTAAAACAGAATCTTGTCAGTGTATTTTGACTTGGCATTTTTCATTTTGGTGCCAAGCTGTGTGCATAAAGATAATTACAGTATTAAACTTTATAGGTGCGGTCAACTGCAAGGATGTGTTACAGAATGTTTGCAAAGACTTGGCCAGATCGTTCCCGCCATCTGTTTTCATCCTTTGACCCTGCTATTCAAAGGGTATATGTTTAATCGAAGGTGTTGTTTGTCCTTTATTTTGTTGCTTAGTTTGTTTCTTTAACGTGAACATAACTTGCAGTTAATTAATGAAGAGGATGGAGGAATGCATAGGAGACATGCATCACCTTCTGTACGTGATAGAGGTGCATTGATATCAATAACTAGTCAAGCTTCAGCTCCCTCTAATCTAACTGGTTATGGAACTTCTGCTATTGTTGCAATGGATAGAAGTTCAAGTTTATCATCAGGGACTTCTATTACCTCTGGCTTTCTTTCACAAGCCAAGGGTACTGAACGCAGTTTGGAAAGTGTGCTGCATGCAAGCAAACAGAAGGTCACTGCTATTGAAAGCATGCTTAGGGGATTGGATCTGTCGGATAAGCATGGTACATCAGTTCTCCGGTCTTCGAGTTTGGATCTAGGTACCAAATAAGTTTACTTGTTAAATAAATACATACTCTTTGCACTTCATTTTTATGGACTTCCAGCCATTCAACAAATGATGGTGATTAGTGGAATGGTATGTTTTTAAACTTTTGTGAGCGGCTAAATTTATCTCTTATTGCCCCTAGTGCAGGAGTTGACCCTCCCTCATCTCGTGATCCACCATTCCCTGCTGCTGTCTCAGCATCTAATCATCTGACTAGCTCTTTAATGACTGAGTCAACTGTTTCTGGTGCCAACAAAGGTAGTAACCGCAATGGTGCTTTGGGTCTGTCTGACATAATTACCCAAATTCAAGCTTCCAAAGACTCTGGTAGGTTAGCATATAGTACTAATGTTGGTATTGAGCCTTTATCAGCATATTCATCATACTCAATTAAGAGACCTTCTGAGAAATTACAAGAAAGAAGTTCTGTTGATGAAAATAGTGACATCAGGGACACTAGACGATATATGAACCCCAATGTAGATAGGCAGTATATGGATACCCATTACAGAGATGGCAACTTTAGAGATTCACAGAATAGTTATGTGCCTAATTTCCAGAGGCCACTATTGAGAAAGAATGTAGCTGGACGTGTGTCTGCTGGCAGCAGGAGGAGTTTGGATGATAGCCAATTATCTCCTGGAGAGATGTCAATTTATGCAGATGGACCAGCATCTCTTCATGAAGCTCTGAGTGAAGGACTTAGCTCAGGTTCTGATTGGTCTGCTAGGGTTGCTGCCTTTAATTATCTTCACTCTTTGTTGCAGCAAGGTCAAAAGGGAATTCAAGAAATAGTCCAGAATTTTGAGAAGGTAATGAAGTTGTTTTTTCAGCACTTGGATGATCCCCATCATAAAGTTGCGCAGGCTGCTCTCTCCACACTTGCAGATATTATTCTGGCATGTAGAAAGCCCTTTGAGGGTTACATGGAACGGATGTTACCCCATGTGTTTTCTCGGTTAATTGATCCCAAAGAGCTAGTTAGGCAAGCCTGCTCAATGAATTTGGAAGTGGTTAGCAAAACATACAGCATAGATTCTCTCTTGCCTGCACTGCTACGCTCGCTAGATGAACAAAGGTCTCCAAAGGCAAAATTGGCTGTTATTGAGTTTGCAATAAGTTCCTTTAACAAGCATTCAATGAATCCGGAAGGTGCTGCTAATATTGGCATTCTAAAATTATGGCTTTCCAAGTTAGCTCCATTGGTTCATGATAAAAATACAAAACTTAAAGAAGCTGCTATTACATGCATCATATCTGTGTACTCTCACTTTGATTCATCTGCAGTTTTGAATTTTATTCTTAGTTTGTCAGTTGACGAACAAAATTCTTTGAGACGAGCCCTTAAACAGCGCACCCCTCGTATTGAAGTAGACTTAATGAATTATCTGCAGAACAAGAAAGAGCGACGCCCCAAATCTTCCTATGATCCATCTGATGTAGTTGGAGCATCACCTGAAGAGGGATATACTGGTTTATCCAGGAAAGCTCATTACCTTGGAAGGTATTCAGGTGGTTCACTGGATAGTGATGGTGGCAGGAAGTCAAGTTCCCAAGATTCCTCTCTGATTAAAGCCAATCTTGGCCAAGCAGTTTCTGATGAATCTGAGGAACATACTGATTCTAATAGTGGTATTTTTGGTTTAAAAACTAAAGATCTTGCTTACACAGTCAATTCAATGAGTCAAAACTTTGGCTTTCAAACTAGCCAAGTTGGACATGTGGATGGTAGCATGAATTTTGAAGGTCTATCATCTGATATGGATATTAATGGTCTGATGTCATCAGAACATTTAAATATTGCTGAAGACTTTGGACTTGACAAAGAACATCCCTCTGAATTGAACCATAATCATCAGTCAGTTGAAGGTGTGAAAGAAAACTACATGACTGACACTGGACCCAGTATTCCTCAGATTCTTCATATGGTGAGTTATGCAACTAGTATATGGATTGGTACAGTAATTTTTATTTTTGAAAAAAGAAATTCATTAGAATGAAAAGCGTAGTTAATTATGTAAAGTATCATCTAAGAGCAGCAACATATACATCAGAAAAATATTTAAAGCAAAAACTTTATCAGCCTAAAAAGTCAACAAAAATCGCTTTGGGAAAAAAAGATACAAACCCCAAAACCTAGCATTATGCTGAGTTAATGATGTCACACACCAGGTTAGTGTGTACAGTACCCTATATTTTTGTGAGAAAGCAGTCAGTTTGGAAATGAAAAGCTCTCTAAGATGGTGGAGCATATCCAAAACTAAAAGATAATGGGCAAGAGCTTGTGTGAAGCTGTCAAGCTACGCCATGGTGTAAGAACAAGTGGTGTCTAGTTGATCTGTAGTGGAACCATTTTGTATGGGTGTTATGACCAAATATTGTTGCTGATTACTATGTGACCAAATATTGTTGCTGGTTCAGCCAGCCTATTTAGTGAGACAACACTATTTGGTTGTTGTAATAATCATTCTTTAAATTTATTAAGAGAGTTATGTATTTGCACTATCGTTTAAATTTTTCTGGTTCAGTCAGCCTATTTAGAGAGACAGCACTACTTGATTAATGTTATAATGATTATTCTTTAAATTTATTAAGGGTGTTATGTCTTCGATTTGTTTTCACTAAAATATAGTTTTGATTTTTGTGTAGATATGCAGTGACGGTGCTGGAAGCCCTATTTTGAGCAAGCGGACTGCACTTCAACAGCTAGTTGAAGTGTCTATAGCTAATGATCATTCGGTTTGGACTCTGGTACTTTTAATTTAACAATTGTCTCCTTCCTATCCCCAAATTATGTGATTGTCAATTGTACTTCAAATGAAAGATTTAATCTAATGAACTTCATTAAAAAACTAATATGGTTTCTTATTGTCATATCTTTTTATTTATTTGGTGATTAATATTAGTATTATAAAATGCTATTTGTCTTTATATTCTAAAATATTCAATGACATTTTCTCCAAAAAGAATCAGTTGTATAATAGTGAGTTCTTCTGATTCTTTGATTGCTATTAGCTGTGAGATCAATAGTTAGAGAAGTTTTGATTATTGAAAGAAGGAAATCACTAATTTATCAAACAACAGTGAGCGTCTGTATATTTATATAGTTAAATGGTGTAATTGCAGTACTTCAATCAGATTTTGACAGTTGTGCTTGACGTGCTGGATGATTCAGATTCCTCAATCAGAGAACTTGGTCTGTCTCTGATAGTTGAAATGCTTAAAAACCAGGTTCGTACTCCATTTTTGTGCCATCTTTTGTTGGATTATGTCCTCACTTATATATATATATATGTGTGTGTGTGTGTGTGTGTGTGTGCGTGCGCACGCGCATGCGTGTGTACTTGAAACTTTGTCTGCATGTATGTCTCTTCATATTCTTTTCGTAGCATAATAAGAGATTATTTTATTGATTTGTGTATTTTTTCCAGAAAGATGCCATGGAGACTTCTGTTGAGATCGTTGTTGAAAAGCTGCTTAATGTTACAAAGGATATTCTTCCCAAGGTAGGCAACTTTGTCTTTTTTTGTTTTTTTATATAGTTGCTTTCTTATCAGTCTCTGCAATGTCACCCCTTCTTCAGGTCTCAAATGAAGCAGAGCACTGCCTCACCAGTGTTTTATCTCAGAATGATCCGTTTAGATGTTTAAGTGTATGCATTTCTTGATTTTTTTACTTTGTCCATCCTTACTACTTGTAAAATCTTTAGTTGGATTGGAGGAGGGCGCAGGGATTTGTGTTATCAGCATAAAGTTAAAGCTGATGTTAAAATTTGAAATGTTTCAGGTTATTGTTCCTCTATTGGTTACTGAGGATGAGAAAACTCTTGTCACTTGCATAAATTGCTTAACAAAGGTATTGTCTTGAGGAATCAATTTTCAGTTTTTCTCGATGTGATGGTTTCTTTCTGCAAAACCTCATTTTTAATTAACTCTACTTTCTAATATACACACTTCTTAGAAAACCTTGTTCTGTTATGTTACTGACCTGTGAAGCCACGGTTCTTAATAAAAGGGAAATAATCCCTATTGTACTCATCCAATATTTATATTATTGCTTATAAAGCCATATCCTGGAAGTATCCTACTTATATGATTACTTTAAATTATGTATATAGCTTAGGTACCTCTTGTTTACTTCAGCAAACGTGTCATTTCTTTTAATTTTAAACTTAAATCAAAATTGTCCTGAATACAAATACCCTGATTCTTTCCTTGATGAATGGCAATTGTGATGTCATACTTTATATTGACTATATCCTAGTCTGTCATTTTCATTCTCAGGAAAAACATAATATCATATCAATTAGTGATAGTAGAAATGAATAAATCATACAACCAGAACATATTGAATTTAATTTGTATCATATTGGAGGTGTACTACTTACGAAGTTTCCATTTATGTGCAAGAATTAAATTTGCTTCATGAACATAATCATATTTAACTTCATATTATACACTTTTTCAGCTTGTGGGGCGTCTCTCTCAAGAGGAACTGATGGCTCAGTTACCCTCTTTTCTGCCTGCTTTGTTTGAAGCTTTCGGAAACCAGAGTGCTGATGTTCGCAAGGTGCTTAAGATATTCTGTTTGCATCCATGAATTAATTTCCTTCTTTTCACATATTTAATAAACATTTGCTGTTGAAAAAATTCCTAGTATATCAATGACTATGGTGATTTAGTCCCAGTTCTAATCCGCTAACCAATTTCAAAATTGCGATTGAATATAGAATGTATCTATTGGTGATCAAAAGCCATAGAAGCATTAAGAGAGAAGCAATCACATGAATTGAAAGAAATGAACTGGAATCAAGATGCAAGAGAATCTGAATTACTAGAAATATAGATTCGGAGTCATCAGCAGCCCCTGACCTTGAGAACTAATTATCCATACACATGAAGAAAGAGGCGCAATTGGGAGAATATAGTTTAGTGAACTTCATTAGAAATTGAGAATCAAGACTTGATTCCCCAAATTTCAACTCGAACCCTATCCTCACAGGAGTAAAAGTTCCTTCTTTTGATTGAATCTAGCTATTTATAATTTTTAGATAGTTGTTGGGATGGCCATGCTTATATCTAGCATGGCAATATGCAAGCTTAAACACCTCAATATTGATTACTTATCACTTTGTGTGGCCATGTTAGGTTTTGGTGTGCCCATGCACACTAAACACGATCATCTTCTCCCTATCAGGTTTGGGCATGGCCAGTGGTGGAGCTTAACCAAATATATTGTGGGGAAAAAAATAGTTAAATGGTGTACTCGAATATCTTGGGTATGGATATTTTTAGGGAGTATAAGGTGTTACTTATATATCCTTGGCTTGAACCAAACAATCTTCTCCTATTTTGTTATTGTAATCTATTTGCTCACATTCAAGTGGAAGAATGCCGAAATTAAACTCCAAACATCCCTGCAATGATGGATAAATGAAGAGTGTGAATAAAATATTACTAGGAGAGAATAATCACAAAATTACGAAATGCAAGCATCAAAACAATCTAGAATAATGAATTAAGAGAAGAATCAAGCTTGAGATCTCTTCCCAGCTGATCTAGTTAATGTAAAAAGCCATCCAAGTGTGGTATACAAAAGGTTGATAAGAAAACCTACACCCTGGGACCCTATATGATTGATGGGCGGGCTATAGCAAAAACAAAAACAAACAGCTCTACGAAGTATTCTAGAAGACAATAACAAACTTCTTCTAACTCCACTTGTTGAGTTGGAGCATTGATAAACTTTAAGTCGCCTCAAGTGTATACAAAACTGATTCTTCACTAGTGTAGTATCGTGTGAAACCAAAGATCAATCCTAGGAAAGACAAAGTGGATTTGACTGATTTTTGAGTGTGTTTTGTGTTAATGGAGGAAATCTAATTATGTAATTAAACAAACTAAAATTAATCTAAAATGCAAATTATCTCATAAAACTGGATGAATTTACGAACAGTGGTAACCAAGACTCATGCTTCTAAATGCACTAACATGTGGATTTTCATAATGCAGCTATGTAAAACCTAATCTATATGCTTAAACTAACTCTAATGCACTATATAAATTGAATTCAAACTACTGGAAATGAAAACAAGAGGTTCTAATTAGAAAATCAAAAACTGGAAAAATGTATCTGAAGGTTCATGAATGAAAGTGCAGGACAGGTACGAATATGGATGTGTAATGGATGAATTGACGATTTGGTGATTCAAAATTGTTAGAAATGATCTTAATTGACTATAGAAACTGGAATCATTCAAAACGATTAGGTAAAACTCGAAATCCCAAATCAAGAACCCTAATTAACTATAACTACTGCGAAACACAAATGGAGATTTAACTAAATTGAACACGAATTCACCATGAAAATGCATCAAACAAATCACGAATAACATTACGAAACTATCATAACTAATAAACAAAGCTCAAAAACAACTGAAAACAAAAATCGAATTGAAATTGAATAGAATAGTGTGCGTATGTGTGGTTCTGATGAAATGAACTTAATGAATTAAGTTTGAATTGCTTGTTTTTAGCTGATTCTTAATCAAAAGACATTTGACATAGGTTGAATGACTGTGCATTCTTTGAAATTCGACATGTTTCCAGGTCAAATTCAGTGTTGTATCGAATCAACAAAACTCAGTCAATTAAACATGCTTCATGAACTCAAATCAGCAAAGCAACAGGAAAACAGAAACATTAATCGGTGAAAACAAAATGAATACACAAATTTTATTGAATAGAAACATGCTTACAACCAATGGTTCGGTGGAAGTGGAATGCAAACTCACTGAGAAGGAAAATCTTTGGTGCTAAGCTTACTATGCGGTCTTAAGCTCCAAGAATGATCCAAAAAGTGTAGAAAAGTGCAGCAGAATGATAGAAGAAATGGTGTCTTTGTGGGTGATGAATGAATGGATCTCTAATGGTGTATGGATGATTGGTCCCTAGTATGAGAATGTTTCGTGCATATAACTATTGTACCAGAACCAATACAACCTATTACAAGTCATCCTAACTCCTAACTAACAAAACTAACTAATTACCTATACTAACTACTCTAACTTTGACCCTTAACCTAGGTAACCTTATTCCAACATCTGCCATTGGCTTGTGTAGGTCAGTCCTTCTATTCATTGTTGTCTAACTCGAGGATAGTAAGTGGATCGGAAAGGGAATGAAAACTCATAACTCGAGGATCGTAACTCGACTCATTAGAGTTACTACTAGATAAAAAAATTATATTATTTAAATAGATACATCGTTTAAAATAATATAAATGATAAAAACAACTCATTATGATTCATAAAATGAGTTCATAACAATTAAAATAGGAGAAGAAAGTGTTCGTGACAGGTGAAGCTCTTTGGGTATCGTATGAGTTTCTTTTTTTAAGGTGTGAAACTGGTTTTTCTTTTGAGCTGAAAAAGAGTTAACCTAACCTAAAAGAAAAGGAGGGAAACAAGTTGGGTTTTGGGCTGGGTCGGGTCTGTTTTTACCAAAACATGGAGCGGGTCTGTCTTTTACTAAAACATGAAGTGGGGGTCTGTATTTTAATAAAATATGTTGTCGTTAAACCCTAATCCCATTTTTTCTCCTTTCGAACCTATCTTCAACCTCACCATGAAAGATTGACAGGGAGCACGATCCTCTGATCTCGCGAACAAACTCAGAAGATCACTCTGATTCAGTGAACTTCCGATCCAGCTGGCATGGGGTGTGAAAACTCGCAGGATCGTGTGAGTTTGCGAGTAAAATCGCAATTTTGACAACATTGTTTCTATTCCTTTGGACTCTTCAAACTCCTGTCATGTTGTAGAGGGTAAACAAAGCCAACAGACTCATAGCAGCTTCAGCTCCACTTCTCAAATAGCTTTTCACGTGCTAGGCTTGTGTGGTATCCTTTTGACCTCTTCATCATGGTTCATCCAACTCAACAACCTCTTTTAGGTTAGGAACAACTCCAAAACCTCCGCACACACTCCCCCTTGCATGCAGAACCACAAAAATCAGATTAGAATTAGTATGCTAAAACTTAACTACACTAGTCAACTAAGCAAGTGCAAATTGGAATTAGAGATTGGAAAAAGTCAACTGTTGGTCAACTATGCTGAAAAAGTCAACTTTGCATTATTTGATGAGGCTTGACTGATTTGGTTGCTTTCAATAATCATTTCAATGCTAACTTTGCATCTTTTGGCTGCATTAGACTTACAAAACTCAAACTAAGGTTACTCAAGCTAAGGACTCTACCTAATGACACTAAACTAGGCAACCTACTATGCCATATTTCATTTAAGCACTAAAACTTCACTAGACATAATACTAACTTGCTTCAAAACTGACTCTAAACTCACAATTATTAGAATGCACACAAACACAAATCTAAACCAACTAGACTAATTAGCTAAGAACATTAATTCTACTTTATACTACATATTCTACCATATGGATCACTACTAACTCTGTCTACTCGAACTAGAATATTAACAACCTATCTAAAATACTATCCTCTAAACTAAACTCGGTATCCCTAAAAAGGCTTAATTAAGCTAATTTCACAAAACTAGTCTAAAAAACTAATGAAGCTAAATCTAAGCTAAATACTCTCGTTTACAACTTAAATCTTCCCAAAACAGTACAAAAATCCGAGAAAAATTATAAAGATAAGGGACCTTTCAAGCATATAGATTGTATTCACCAAGTTTGGAACTTATGAACTCAATTGAGGTCTCCTTATAAAGACTTGGCCAAAATATTCAATTTCTGTGTTTGATTTTCTTGGGACACAAAATTAGAGATAATTTGATGTGCTCTTTGATTATCACTATACAACTTCATTTGATGAATCCCAAAATTTCAATTCTTGGGGAAGTTGTTTGAGCCACGAGTTTGCTTGTGATTGAAGCCATGTCCTTTTACTCAACTTCAAGCCTAAATTGAGCAACTACATTTTGTTTCTTGATCTTGTAAGAAAAAAAATATTGCCTTCCAATAGATACAAATACCCAGTAGTGGAACTTTTATAGATAGAGGTCCCAGCCCAATCAAGATCACATGACCTCAAAATTTTGGTATTTTCTTTATGCTTATTGGAGATCCCATAACGAATAGAAATAATGTGAGTTTAAAGTATATAAGTGGCTGTAAACCTCATTTTACAATTCGGTTTTGTAAGGTTGAGTTAGGTTTAAAGTCCACTTTTTAACATGGTATTGAAGCCATGAGTTAGAGCCTATCCTAATGAGAGTTTGTTGGGCCTATCGTGCCACCTGCTATCAGATCATTATTGGACCATCCATTAATGTCTAGTCTTATGCTTGAGAAGTATATGCCTTGACGTGAGGTGGGGGTGTCGGAGATCCCACATACCAAAGATAAGGTGGGTTTAAAGTATATAAGTGGGTGCACATCTCACATTATAAGCCGGTTTTGTAAAGTTGAGTTAGACTTAAAATTTATTTCTTAACAATGTGCATAAAAAATCCTTGTCTTGGAGCCTTCTTTTGGTACTTGAGAATGAGTTACAATATTCAGTGATCGAAATGAGGGGCTTGCACAAATTGACTAACAACTCCAACTGAAAAAAATAGGTCAGGTCTAGTAATCATGAGTTTAATGAGCTTCTCAACACGTCTTCTATATTTCTCTTTGGATCTAGAAAAGGTTCTCCTTGTTTTGTCTGACTTATGATTAGGGTCCACATGGCTATTTATTGACCTGCATTCAATTAGTCCTATATCTTTGAAGATATCTAGATGATACCTTCCTTTAATTGAGCCACTTTAGGACACAATATTTTAAGCCACTTTAGTTTGGAAATGGTTGCATAAATGTCTTTCCACCTGAGAAATTTTAGGCAGTATGTTTTTTTTTTTTTAATAACTGTCATCATCAACATACATGATTAAGTCAAAGACATTTACTAGGAAAAGTGTGACAAAAGAAAATTGAATGATTTGCCTCACTACACTTTAGTCTGGAATTTGCACAAGGTAATTAAATTTCCCAAACCAAGCTTGTGGGATTTTTTAATCCCATAGAGAAATTGATGGGCTTTAAAGACTAAGTCACTCCCTTGTGTAATGAAGCCAATAGGTTGCTCCATATAGTCACCACGGAGATAAACATTTTCTATATTTGATTGATGAGAGGCCAATGGTGAACGACTAACAGATCCTAGAAGAATCATGCAATAGTATTCTTAACCATAGAGGAAAACGCATTTTGATAATAAGTCCATATTTTTTAGTATACACCTTGATTACATTTCTAGCCTTAAGACAATCCAGTTGGCCATTGGGCCCTACTTTGACTATGTAGACCCATTGACATCCAATTACCTTTCCGAGGGACCAACTATCATGCCACTGTTTACAAGAGCTTGCATTTCAATAATCATGGTGATGTCGCCGTTCAGGATGAACAAATGCTTCATTTATATTTCTTAGAATATGAACAAAAGACAAAAGATGGAGAAAATATACATATCAAAGGGACAATCAATGATTGCTCAAAAATTACAAATATAGTGAGGATGTCGTGTAATTTTTTGAAAAACAAACGGTCAATGCAAATCTTCATCACATATGTTTGGATAGGTCATGCATGCATGGAGAAGGGCATAAGGTAGAATCACCATACACTTGGACCAACTCCTTGTATTTTCCATTGGTAAGTAATGAGAGTTGATGAAGGTGGTAAAGGGTGTGGAGTTGGTAGGAGAATGACTCAAACTTGTGCCTAGTTGGGAATTTTAGGAGAGAAAATCAATGAATGGAATAAGACCTGTTGAACAAAAGTAACAACGTGCGTGGAAGAAGAAAAAGAGGAGTCTCTTCAAAGAAAGAGACTGTAGCAAACAAGTTATACTATTTTGTCTTTTGAGAATAGCAATAATAGCCCTTTTGATGATGAGAATAGCCGTGAGTAGCACATATGTTCGAAATAACAGGTTGATAGGAAAAGCTACACCCTAGGACCCTATATGATTAACAGGTGACAGCAAAAAAAAAAAGCTTTTTGCCGAGTATTCCAAGTATTCTTGAAGACAACAGCAAACTTCTTCTAACAAAAACCTTCGGGGTTTCTTACCTTCTACTCTTGCAATACTCTTAAGCATACAATTCGCTCTTCAATTAACTGTAGTTAAACACAAATATTGCACTTACCAATAACATTTATTTCACGTGGCAAATCTGGTCAGTAAGCTGTTTTCTTTGGTTTTCTAGGTCTGGATATTGAGCATTAGTTTAGTTGTTTTCAACATGAAAAAGTAATAATGTAAAAGAGGTGATTAACATGTTTTTAACCCTTTTCCAGTGAAAGGGTATACTTTAGAGGGTGAAGAGCAGTTATATTTTCCATTGATTAGAAAATCAACAGTGGAGTATGTGATGATATATATGCAAGTGTTTCAAGTTTTTAAATGAATAACTGAGCATGTGATAAATTATTAAGCTTTGAAAATCGCCACAATTATATTCCAATCAATGGCTATATATGTATTTTATTCTCCAAAGTACACTTGTACTTGAGAGGGACCAGATAAGATTAATATGACTTCCTTTGCAAGATAAGTTTGTTTGAATTGGAGGATTGCAAGAAGTTGTCCGCATGCTTTTGCTCTCATGTTTCTCCATTTTCATAACTGGTCTCTTTCATTATTCTCATTTATGTTAATGGTGGGTGGTACAGACGGTTGTTTTCTGTCTAGTGGACATTTATATCATGCTTGGGAAAGCATTTTTGCCATATTTGGAAGGGCTTAACAGCACACAGTTGAAGTTGGTCACCATTTATGCAAATCGAATCTCACAGGCAAGGACAGGAAAAACACTTGATACCACTCAAGTCTAGTGGTTCATTCAGATGAAAATTCGTTGGCTTTGAATGCCTTTTTTTTTTTTTTTTTTATTCATTGTTGTGTATTTTGTATATTGTGTGCATTATTTTTTTTAGGTGGGTTTTCATTTTGTTTCTTTCTTTCCCCGCCTTTCTCCTATATTTTTTGTCTTCTTTTTCCCCTGCCAATGAATGTTAGTTTTGGTGAGTGCTGGTGGTGGAATACAGTGCGATTGTAATTTACATTATTTGATTATATTAAATGGTTTTCCATAAGGACTCATTGTCATTGGTTCAGTTGCTTATGTTTTATATTTAATGCGATTATTTTGGTCAGCAGCTTTTTGAGATTTTTGTCACTCCATTTCTGGGCTGACTGAGTTGTTATTTATGTCATATTGACTCCATGCTACAGTTTTTTTCTCTTAATAAAAAACTGTTCATAGAAGTGTGATGCAGTGCATTACTTTAGAAAATCTAGTACCATCGTGCATGGTTGCTTCATGGCTGCAAGCTGCACCTCTACAATTTGAGAACTATTTTTGAGTTGCACGTAATCTCAAAAGTAAGGGTCTTTCAAAGGTTATCGATTTTATTATGTTGTACCAAGGAGAAAAGAGAGGTCCTCACGCATTTTTGGCTTTACCATGGTTCATGCTAATTTTAGAGGAGTCGATATCTAAACTGAATAAGTAAATACATCAATCGAACGACAGAACGTACGTAAGGATGGATTTCTGAAATGAATTCACCAAGTCCAATACTTTTGTAAATCTATTCGCCTACTGAATTCTGCCAGCCGGGTTCTGTTTTCACATAAGGTTATAGTTAGTGATATATCTTAATTAATAATTTTGAGGTTTAAAATCATATATTTAAATTAAGTATAGTTTTAATGTTTAATCTTTATTTAAAGAGTTCATTTTTCACTGGTTGCAAGGTACTGGTTTTTCATGTTTCGTTACTTTTACTTTGTACTTGAACAAGCAATATGAAACAAATGTATTATTTTTAATCACTACTACTGATTTTGTTCTCGAAGAAAAAAGTTTGGAAAAGATAGATTTGACGATGGGGTTTAAAGTTGAGACCGAACTGATCTAGGTCAATCTTGAAAGTTTGAAGTGCATGTTAATTTTGTTGTAAGCTTGCAAGTTGAATCAATGTTCAACCACAAGCATTATAATTTGATTGCTTTAAAAGCAGTGCAGATTTCACGCCATAAATTCTTGTGGATCTATATGCATTGTGATAATATAACTTTTTCTTTTTTGCTTTCTTTTTTTCCTGTCGCTGCATTTAATGAACACATGTAATTTTCAAAAGAAAAAGGTGTTAAAGTTTAGTATTCATATAATTCAAATTCAAATTATATCAATGGAAACCATGTTATAGAACCACATAAGAATGAATAGAGATACCCTTTTTCAATATATACTACCCTGTAGCGTGACATACTAATAGTTGATAAATACATTAAAATTTCAGATTCGCAGGTTTGAGATTAGTAATACAGGGATTCATCGAATTCCTTATGCCGATTGCAACATGCCAACTTAAAAATTATGAATAATGCTAAGAGACAAGCAAGGTGCACAGAAGGAAGGAAAAGACACGTTGGAAGTGTTGAACTGTTGAGGAGCAACACAAAAAATGTTGTACACTATTCTTCCAGAAAAGAAGACAAAGAGGTGCTGGACCTATGACCTATGTAATCCAATATTTGTTCCTTTAGTAGTTGGTACCTACTACGTAGTATTGCTTTTCCTATTCTTCCCTAAAACTGCATAACATGTCCGAAGTGTGAAAATGTTTGCTATCCACATTGACTACAAGTCCACGAGTCCATGTCTATGTATGTTGGCAGAGTCGTCGGCAAGTCTCCGCTGACATTAACAACGATAGCTCCCTTCCAAAGTTTTCGCAACAAAATTACCACTCTTCAATTTTCCTCTCTTGCACAATATCATTATCAAACCTTGACATCAGAGTATCATTTGACACGATTTGTCTCTCATGAAGTGCAAAATATGATTTATATAATAAATTATTATTTTTTCTAATCAACTATGCATTATACGGAAGTAAATTCTCATTGGCATGTGTATATACACAAAAAAAAAACATTGTACATTGAATACATAGAACAAATCACAAATTAACCATATAAAACAATTGTGAAACTCACATCAATACGATAACTAATTGACAGCATGACCATTGAACTCTATTTACTAAGTTAATAAAAATGTAACATTATATTTAAAAGGTTGTATATTTGTAGGTTTTATCTTATAATAGAAAAGAGTAACATTTTATCTATCTACATGACAAAAATGCTATAATAGAGTTATCAACTCATTCTTCTGAATTTTGTTAAATGAGTTGGTGATATTGAAATCAATTTCGGCACAGACATAAAAACAGGTATCGTGTGAAATGGGTATCGTGTATTCGGCTCTATTACTTTTAAATTTTAAAATCCATATCAAAATTAAGAACCCTGTCGTCACTACGCATACAATTTTGAAATATTTAGCATCGGTTAAGTTTTAATTTTTTGACATGTGATTATTTTAATCAGAAGGCCAAGTTTTATTGAATTTGATGAGCTGTGACAGTGATACATGTTTTCAACTATATGAAAAAACATCAAAGGGACAAGATCTTCAAAATACTATTTGTAGGATCAGACCTTAGTCGAATTTGTTGAAACCTAAACGTAAAATGTTAATAATAATAATAATAATAATAATAATAATAATAATAATAATAATAATAATGATATAATTTTGGTAGAAAAGTGTTCCAAAAGAGAAAAAAAAAGGGTTGAAAGAAGGAGACAATAAATAGCTTAGGTGAGAGAGTGAGAGTATTAAAGAAAGGAGGAGTTGGGTGGTGTGAGAATGGAAAAAGATAGAGTGAGATCTTATATGACTTTATGAGTATGGAAGTTAAGCTCTTAATGTCTCTCTACTCCCAACATCTCACGCTCTTACCTTTCCCATGCTTCTTATAATATATGCATATTCATCTACTACAACCTTTTTTTTTTTTTTTTCATTTTTCAATCTTCTTACACTTCTCCATTTTCTAAACATAACTTTAGGTTATTGTTTACACTTTTCAACTCACCGAATATAATTAAGTGATTAAATTAAAATAATTATTACAACCTTATTTCATTATCATTCATACCTATTCCTAGACAATCCATCTTTGATTATAAACAATTAATGAAGACTTTTACCTAATCAAAGTCACATTATTTTGTTTTTATATTAACACAAACTTAACATATTTTCGAGTTCATATTTTTTATTGGTTTTTTGGTATTATTCTCTATTGAGCATTGAAAATACACTGTATTGGTATTTTAAATATTTTTTTAATATATTTTAAAAACGTCAAAATTAATGGTAATCAATGTATTATAGAGACACAGTAGAGAAACAATACAAAAAAAAAACAGCAAAAAATCTAAATTCCATATTTTCATATAAAGAAACAAATTATTCTAGCAATGTTAACAATATTCAAAAACTCCATAAGAAATAAATTGATCTTAAAGTCAATTAAAACACACGAGAAAGTTATATAGAAATATGATTAAGATAATTCATTTGTCATGAATTCTTGCATTATTTATTAGTTTTATAATTTGAAGACTAAAAAGAAAACTTACCTTCCATGAAAAAGACTCTCATCACATGAATGATGAAAATGAATGATACATTTTGTTCAAAAGTGGAAAGACTACAATATCAAACACACAGATTTTGAATGTGTTCGATTTGTTTACTTACTAATTTATAAACTAGATTGACTAACTCAAAATGTTTAGTAAGTACCTTATTGTAGGAATTTCTAACTTGTAAGCTACAAGCTGGTTCAACTAACTTATAGTCTGTATTGTAACTTGTAACTTATTTAATTTTATTTTATTACCATCCTTTGTATTTTGATACATTTTCTTATTATTCTTTATTTCCTTTTTATCTAATATTATTTATTTCAATTTTATAGAGACAAAAAAAAAGATTTAATATTTTAAACCAAAGTAATTAATACAAATTTTCATACAATAAAAATGGTAAAAGAAAGTAAATTCATTGTAATAATATTTTAAAGTGATAAAGAAAAGAATTTACATTTATAAAAACAAATAAAAAACAAATTTGATCAATATTAATGACATTAACTCATTTAAATAAAATAACTTGTCCAAATAAAGAAAAAATATACAACTTTCAAAAAACGTTATTAGAAGCACTAAAAAGTTTAATAAGTATTTAAAAAAAATCTAAAATTATAATTACATAATAATATATTTTTGTCTAAATTTTATTTATATAATAAAATCTATGTAGGTATATCATTTTATTTCATTTTTCAAAGCTTTGTAGGTATACTTATTAGGGTTAAATATGTTTTTAGTTCCTGAATTTAGATACGAAATTGAAATTTGCCTATGTTCCAAATTTTGATATATTTTAGTCTCAAAACTTTAAAAATGAATGGATATAATTCTTTTAACACAACAATATTAGCTTTTTTTTTTTACGTGTTAAATGGTGTTTTAGGCTAATATTTAAGCTATTTACACCATTTGATACATTTAAGCTCAAATGTCAATCTAAAACACCTTTTAACACGTAAAAAAAAGTTAACATAGTTGGGTTAAAAATATCATATTTATTTATTTTTAAAGTTTGGGAACCAAATTGTATTAAAGTTTGAGATAAAAAAATTCTAATTTCACATCAAAATTTAAAAACTAAAAATATATTTAATCTTACTTTTATTATTATGAGAGTGTGCGAAATTTTTATATTCATCACTTCCTAAAATTATCTAGATATGAGAAAATCATCAACACATTATTTTTCTTAGAAGAATGTCTTTTATTTCATACTCAAAAGTGACTATAAAAGTACTTCAATTCCTAATATCAAGGAGAAGTTCAAGAAGGAATATACTCATTTATATATTTAAGAATGATTTATGTACTTTTTATAACAAAGAGTAGTTTATATATTGATTTCTTCTAGTTATATGTTTTTTTTTATTAGAGGAACTTCTTAAGTGTTAACCAAGAGAAGTAGATGTGACTAAAAAGTTGTCATGAATACGTAAATATTTTGTTGTGTCGTTGTAATTGTCTAGCCAAATGAAATGATTTAACAATTTACGAAAGAAGCCTTGAAATTCTATTTAATTCTCTTTTAAAATAACTTGTTGCTTTAATATTAAAAGTGAAAATATTTTTTTGTGAGAAGACTTGTCTATGTAGAAAAGAAATATGACTATAAAGAGTGGTACAATTAGCGTACAACAGTAAAACTTTGTCATTTTTTTAATATTAAATGTGACTACAAAGGATTGATATCGAATATAATAATGACAACAATTGTTATGATGGTCATAACAGTAACAGTGATTTTTTTAGTACTTGGGTAACAAATATTGGTCAAATCTACGATTTTGTTTATGATATGGTGTTTGACTGGTTTCTACACTAAACCAATATCACAATCTCAATCGCTCATATTGAATAATTTGCAATTATTTCTCTTCATTTTCTATTATTATTTTTTATTCAAACAATTCAACTTTTCACTCTTCTCTCTTTTTTTTTTTTTCACTCCTTAATCTACTTGTCAAACAAAAGATTTGTAAAAAAAAAAAAACAACTCAAATATGTATTTTAATTATTTATGAACTTGATTTTATATAAAGAAAGTACACAAGTTTTTATTTTATTATACGAAATAATATATAATACAATAATTACATTTTCTCTTCTAAATTTTCTAATAAGAGAGTATGAAATAAAAATATAAATAAATAAGCATAACCTTTAAAAATTAAACATACTTAATACTTTTTTGATACTACAAATAGAGACATCAGTGACAATATTTTATAAAATCCAAAATTAGTGTAAATCAGTGTGGCTGAGAGAACCTACCTACAGCCCCTGAATTGATTCGAATCATTTGGATTTCCCTCTTTAGACGACAATCACCTGCATTCATAATTGTGTTTACCACTAATTAATAACAATTCACTCTTTGCCAATTCGTTAGGTTTGCATAACAAATACACTTTTCATGCAAATAACAAAAAAATATCCATCATTTAAAACCTATTAGAAAAAAGTAATAATAATAATATTAAAAAAAAATATTAGAAGTCTCGTATCAACTAAAAAATTATATCAATTTATAGTATATATAAACCTAATCTTATAAATTAATTTTATAAAATTGAATTATGTCTAAAATTTAATTCTTAAAATGATAGAGTTATGAATTAGATAATAAAATTTCAATATTCACATATTTTTAATTATTTTTCACTTTTTAACAAATATTAATTCTTAACATTTTTTTTCTCCTATTTTGAATCTTGCGATGAAGAAAATGGTTGAGAAAGTGAAATAAATGGTGGGCATGTCGACTTGATTGGAGGTTAAGATGAAAGCACCTGGCTAATGTTAGGTAATGTCAGAAAGCCACTCATCATTGCATAATCATAATACTTTTCATCACAAATGTCCAACCAATTCAAATTCACTACATTTTTCTTTTCCAATCTTTTCAAACCTTCAAATAAATAAATAAACATAATGTCTTCTCTTTAATGTTCAAATCATTTCACCTGTTCACCAATAATTGTAAGAATCATGATATGTACAACTTGCACATCTACATCTTTTATATTTTTATATATATTATTGTGTGATAATCGTGTATCATATTTCTTTTTCTCTCTTTCAAGTTTTTCAAGTTATATGATTGTGACAATTGTTTAAATACAAATGTTCTAAAAAAATAATATTGGTTTGTTCAAGATTTAAAATAATATTTTAATGAGATAACCTTTCTTAAATAATTTACGTATTAGTTTTAATTTATGAATAAAATATATTTTATTTTAGTTTTTTATTAATTAAGAATGTTAAGTCTTTCAAGAAGGAGATTCATTGGGGATACAACACCAAAAAACCTTAGCCTAACTACATAAGACATTGTCAATTTCAACCCAAAACCTTAAGACAATGGATTTATGCGTCTTCTTCCATATATGATGCTCAATTTTCTCATTTCTACCTAATGTGGGACTTAAACTCACACTTAGATTCCAAACAATCTCCCCCTCAAAGGTGAGTCCCTTTCACCACATTGGTATACTCCCCCTCTAGCGGAAGCATTCGAGTATCCCTTCTCGTATCGTTGTTCTTCTTAACGGGACACGCTTACCTAAAACCATTGTCAAGAAGACTTTCGATATAGGGACACTATATTCGTGTGAGCTAGTAACCAAGACTAACCATCAACTTTGATACCACTTGTTGGACTCCCTTCCTATGTGGAGAAAAGACCCAACACTTGAGAAGCCCATGTCTCACTTAACCTAGTGGAGATGGGGCTGCAAAATAAATAGAGATACAAAACAATAGAGTCAGAACACAAGGAAAACCCTAGCACATAGAGGGAAAGGTAGAGGGAAAAATCTGTTCACGTTTTTCACAGAGCTGCCACCGTAAAATCGGCATTGCGAATTCGTTCACTGTTGGATCAGACTGAAAAGTTTACAGGAGGTTCATAACACATTGTTCTTCATTATGATCGGTCGGATCGTCGATACAAGGTCTGAGTTGAGAGAAATTAATTTCGCATTGCAGTTGCGATTTTATAGATTTTTCTTCTCTTTGTTCTTCTCTATTTGAAAGCTTTGTTGCTTTACTATTTGGTTGGGTGTTGATACTAATTTGTGCAGTTGATTGAGACTCATTTGTATTCTTGTTGATCATAGTGAAACCATTTCTTTGGTCTGGACGACTAGTGATTTTTACTCTTGATTTAAGGGGTTTTCCACGTTAAAAATCTTGGTGCCTTTATTTGTGATTCTGGTGATTTATTATTGCTACTCTTTGATAGTTGCTCGTTATAGATTCTTGCAAGTTAGGAAAAATTAATCCGTTGGATTCTCTAGTATATTGTTTATGTTGTTGTTTTTCCATCGAAGAAGAATATTCAAACAATCATTATTCTTAGGGTGTGTTCATCCGGTATGATGAATTTGGAGAAAAGTGTGAAGATGAATTTGTGTGTATTTGAGAGGATGAATATGTGTGTTTTTTTGTGTGGACTTAAGAGGTAAAGTAAGTGAATTTGGAGATAAATTGTATAAAAGTTAATGAATGATTTGAGTGATGTGATAGATAAAATAAAAAATTATAATAGATAAATTTATAAAATTAATAAAATACCCTTGATATAAAAATATATTAAATAATTTTTATATTAGTTAAAAATATTACATTTTAAAAACTATTATTCAATAAAATTTAATTAAAATTAATACCAAAAATTATATTATATTATTATAATTATTTTTATAATAATTATTATTACTTAAGAGTTATTAGTTAATAATTAATATTACTACTATATATATTATTTTTATTATTTATTGTTATATTTAATTATTATAATAATTAAATATAACAATAAATAATAAAAATAATATATATAGTAGTAATATTAAT
>Ga0214544_1004762_pt1 | contig 26937 bp, 24 predicted proteins | sample CNSS3metaG_FD_160074 | JGI IMG/M metagenome (GOLD analysis project Ga0214544, IMG submission 160074) | Root nodule microbial communities from cowpea collected in UCLA plant growth center, Los Angeles, California, USA - CNSS3 | ecosystem: Host-associated > Plants > Roots > Nodule | place: USA...
TTTCTTCTTCCTTTAATTGTTCTTGGTTTTCTATGGTTTATGTGCCTTCCATTTCCTTTTTGTTTTGAATCAATCCATCATCTTCTTCTCTTGAGCTTTGTGAAAGGAACCTTCACATCTAGATAACATGCTATCTTAATGTATAGTAGGGATTTCACTTAGCTTTCTTAATCAACTCACACCATATTCAATAATCTTAAAAGAAAACAACATAATCCTTCATCAAGTACTAGCTCAAGTGGTTGAGAGTACTTGATTGTGTGATAGGACTTGGGTTCGAGTCCTAAGTATGCCAATTGTGTGTTATTTTAATTTATGCATTATTTTGTTAATATATTTGAATGTTGTACGTGATAATATAATCCTAAAATTATAGGAATTATCACAAATGTGAATTTGGTTGAATTGGTTGTGCATTTGACTTGGTAATTGATGGGTTGTGGGTTCAACCCTTGATGAGAACAAATTAATCTCCATAGGAGGGTTTTGTGAAGTCTGAAACCTAGAGTGAAAAGCGAGCACGAGTTTGGGTGAAAAGGGAGTCCTTCAGAGAGAATCAAGAGAGCTAAGTTTCTTTTGGAAGAGCAAAAGGGAGTCCATTGGGGCATTGCAAAGCTAAGGTTAGAAGACCCAATTGGAGCAAGAAATTCCAGGTTAGGGGAGCTCTTTTTGGTAGCTATATACTTAATCTATAATCTTTTTGTGTATGTTGCAGTATGCAATGAATAATTGTATCTTTGTTATAAAAATTTGCGTGCTCTATGTGTTGTTATGGAGTTGTGATTGTGTTTGTGGTATTTGAGCAAACCCCTAAGTTTGTATATGAATATGCTAATCGCTTCTGCAATGCATGAATTGGTAGGGTGTAATCTCACATTTTGGGGGTTTATTTGTGTACATAACTTGTGCTCATGAATGGTTGTTAAAAATAGACTCTTGGTATGTTGGAATGAAGAATTAGAGACTTGAAATTGTGGTCTGTGTGCGTGACCAGATGGAAGGTTCTGCTATTCTCGCTCAGGCGAGCAAGATCGCTTAGGCGAAAATAGCAGTGACACAAAACCTGGTATTGGTCGAGCATCTCGCTCAGGCGAGTAGCATTATGTTTTGGGCGACTGGGCATCTCGCCTAAGCGAGAAATCGTGAATGGGATGCCTGTTGTTGTTCATCTCGCCGCCTAGGCGAGGGAAATTGTTGTTGAGCGATGGATGATCTCGCCCAAGCGAGTAGGGCTCGCCCAGGCGAGACCTCGCGTTAAACCTTTAAAGCACACTCGCTCAGGCGAGAAAGCTTAGGCTAAGCGAGACAGGCCTGCTCGCTTAAGCTAAGGTTTCTAGCCCAAGCAATTTTAGTGCAGTTTGTGTGTATTGTTGGACGCATTGATGCGAACGTGGATCAGGAGATGTTGTGCCATGAGTAGGTAGGTTCATGGATGGTGGTTGACGTGTGATGGTATGAGTGGGGAGGCTCATATTCAATTAATCTCCTGTGGGGATACGAGTGAGGTAGGTTTGTATGTTCCGTGCTCACAGTTGAGAGATGTTGGGTGCGGGGAGGTACGTAGCTAGTGGATCACATGTGTTGAACTACGGGCGGGCAAGTCCGTAGAGTAGGACTACGAGCGAGGATGTTCGTAGAGGCAGGACCACGAGCGGGCAGGTTCCTGTGAGCATCATAAATCCTGAGTCCATGGCTAACTTGGTTGATTAAATTGGAGGTTTACAAGCCTTGGTGGTGTTAAGGATGTGACTATGGTCTAACTATAAGAATATAATTGGGGGTTTTGTTTTATATATGATTTAATTGATATGTTTCTTTTACTCTTTTGAGCTCACCCTTTCTGTTTGTGATTGGCGATGATCGTGTAATTCGTTACACGGGAGTAGATGGTGTTATAGGTGGTGTTGAGGGTGCTCAGGCGACGGAGTGAGGGCTAGCTGGGATAGAGCTAGGGATTTACTATTGTTTTCATGGCTTTATTTGGAACTTGTAATGAATTTTAATTTAATTACATTTGATTTTGTCGCAATGAATAGTAAATTTGGTTTTTCCCATGTGTGGGATTAATAATATTGTGGTGTTTAAACTTCTTTTTATATCTTTAAATAATAAATTAAGTAATATTCACTAGGGATGTTACACTCTCCAAGAGAATATGGCAAGCTTCCATTGGAATCACATCACATAAAACTTTTTCTTTAAATTTCCCAATTGCAAACTTGACTTTCACTTGATGCTCAACTTTGAGATCCCCATCTTCATTAAGCCAATGATGTTTGTAAGGTTTGGGATGGGGCAACAAAGTCAAGTTCAACTTCTCAACCAATCTTGTGCTACAACAATTGCAACAAGACCCACTATCAATTATCAAAGAGCAAGTGTTTTTCAAAACCTCACATCTTGTGTGGAAAATATTTTCTCTTTGGTCATTGAAAGGAAGGCTAGGTTGGTTATTAAGAAGCCTCCTAATCATCAAAAGTTTCCCTTCATTTGGATATGAATGTTCTTGAGAATCACTAGAATGGGAAGTATCAAAGTCACTTGAAGATGCTTCCTCTTGGTTAGTGTATAGGTCTTTGCCCTTCAGCACAATGGTGCGTTTGGTAGGACATTGGGCGGCCACATGACCTCTACCTAAAAACTTGAAACATTTGATGTCACTACCTTTTTTGTTGGTGGAGGACTAACTTTTGTCACTTACCTTTGTAAGGTTCTTATGAGTGGACTAGTTTTCCTTCGAAAAATCTTTCTTCTAGAAATCACTTTTTGAAAAAGAGGAAGAATCCTTGCGAGAAGGATGTCTCAAAATTTGTTGCTCCATCTTGACGCTCATTTGTACAAGGTCATTAAAATTGTTGCAGGGGAGCAACTCAACTTTATCTCCTATGTTGTAATTGAGTCCACTTAAGAACCAAGCAATTGTAAGGTCCTCCTCTTCTTCAATCCCGCCTCTCATGATGTAGAGCTCCATCTTTTGTCTATACTCTTCTGTAGACATAAATCTTTGTTAGAGCCTTTGGAGCTTGTCCAAGAGCTCTCTTTTGTAGTAGGAGGGAACATGGCGGGCATGAAGGGCTTCCTTAAGATCATTCCAATACTCAATATCATGTAGCCCTTTTCTCCTTCTTTGGAGGACTAAGGAAGTCCACCAATTAAGAGCATGCCCTTGAAAGCTAAGAGTACCTAGACACACACACACCTCTCTTCCTTCACAACATGAGTCTCAAACAATTGTTCCACTTTTGCAATCCAATCAAGAAAAACCTCAACATTATCCCTTCCATGGAAATGAAGCAAATCAATTTTAACCTTTTTAGGGTGAGGAGGGATGCGCCTTTGCCTTCTTACACGAGGCGATTGTCTAAGATTGATGCGCTAATCTTCCTCCTCTTCAAAATCATACTCATGCCTTGAAGGGGCATGAGAAGGCCTAAGAAAGGCACGTGTATTATGGGTGGGAGAGGTAAATTGATTAGCAATTAATTGAAAATTGGCTTGCATGGAAGCCATTTAAGCTTTAAGGACTCTAACCTCTTGAGAGAGGTTATTTAGGACTCTAGGATCAACCTCAACCCCCTCATCACCACTTGTGTGCAGGTTGTTTTCATCAACATGTTGTTGATGTTGGGTACTAACACGAGTAGCCCTTCTAGTGCTCATGGTGATTGAAAGAACTTAGAACTTTAACAAATTGTGAAAGAGGAAACCAAGCACAAGTAGACCTCTAGGTTAGTCGAGGTGAGTCTAAAAGACTTCTTAAGTACCAAGGCCAATCCTTGCCAAGATGTACTTGCAAAAGGTTTCAAAGAACACACAATTGTCTAAGGCTAAGTAAATAGAATCACTTGAGACACTAAGCACAAAAAAACACAAACAAGACTCAAATAAAGGAAAAAGATTAACACTAAAAATGGACCCCTAAATTGGTAAAATTTTAGAGACTTTGGTCTCTTAATTTGAAGCCACTACACGTCTAACTATGCGACCTAAAAGCAAGGTGAGAAAACACTTAGAACGTTCAACACATTACTAAAACGTTGCACTATGATATGAAAAGGTTCTACTTAGAAGATGAGATTGAACACCTTTGACTCCCCAAGACACCTAAGTAGGCCACAAGTTACAATTGAGAACCTAAAGAAATTTTGGTTCACTAATTTGGTACTCAAAATGAAGCAACCTCAAACCACTTAATGTCTCAAATTTTGATGTTTAAAAGATGCAATTTCACAATCAAGGAGGCTTCAAAATGGTACCAAATAAGATGTTCCAAAAAGAAGTAAAAGAAGAAAGAAATAAAGCCAAAATAAGAAGCGATGCAACTCCAAAATGTCCTGCCAAGGTGCTGCCAATTTGCACATAACCGAGAGCCAAGAGCTTGGCTTGTAGCCTCCCTTTAATTTGAACAAAGACCACCACCAATTAAGGCACTTGTAAGCACCTTAGGCCACCAAATGGAAGTGTAAAACAACAACAATAGTCTCGATTTTAAGGCCAAAACAGCCACCAAACCTGCACCAAACAAACAAAACAATAAGAAAACTATACCAAGCAATGTTGTTAGCACACACACACACACACACACACTCAAATGAATAGGTCCAAAACTCTCAAAGGTGAGGAAAAAGGTAAGCACACAAGCTAAAATTATACTTCAATATCCACCACCTAAGATGCTACCAAGTCATTACCATTCTAAACTTCTTAGCATTATCAACACAACCAATAACCAAGAGTCAAGTATATGAACCCATCAAAGGAGAAAGTAAGAAAAGTTAATTAGAAATGCTAAAGCAAAGAGAATTGAAATGAAACATGACTGGAAAGAGAGTTAAGAAGTGACAAACAAGAAATTAAAGGCTAGAAAATAAAAGCAAGCACCACAAAAGGAACCTATAAATGCACTAGAATAGATGAAAACAACAAAAAAACAACAAGACAAAAGTGCTCAAAATATGGTTGAAGTACTCATTGCAAAGTAAGAGCAAATGAAATAATGAATTGACTTCAAAGTAAAACAATAATGAAGCAATATAGAGCACATACTCAAGCCAAAATTCAGGTGAAAACGAGCACTAAAAACACACAAACATGCATAAAACAACAATGGAACAATGAATTTAAAAAACTACAATACCAGAAAACGGAAACATGAGCCTCAACTTGCGCGATTTATCATTTCTTTTATACTCAACAATTTTTTTTGATTCTTTTTTTTCCGTCTAAATGTTAGCTAAATGAGGCAAAAATTAGATTCAATTTTGGTGCACTCAGTTACTCACAATAAATCAAAAACAGAGACTGCGCATGTAGTGATTTACTGGAAAATAGAGGAAAACTAGAGCAGAGTTACTCTCTGAAATTTGATAAGATGTTCTATGGAAAACATTGCTAAAGAACTTGATTATGAACTAAAATCAAGCATGAACATAGGAGAACATATTATACACTCAAAAGTATAAATCCAATCAGTGAAATGGATAAAAATTAGTGAGAATTCAGGCCTTAAACATCCACACACTTACATGAATGATCATAGTGTTTTTGTTGTGAGATGTGGCTCGGAAACTCAACAAAAGCAATGAACAAAGAAATTAAACGGTCCAAGAGATGAATTGAAGCACAAACAAAATATAGAACATGACTTAAACATAATTGGAATGATAAAATGCAAAGAAGAACTGAATTCACCGAATAGAAAATGAAGAAAACTCAAAGAAGCAAATAACAAGTGCTAGAAAACGAAAATGGAACCTAAAACAGATTTACACCAATGAAGTAAGGAGTACTAAAATATGAATAAATAGAGATTCATGTAACCTCAATGTCAAATGGTGGAAAACAGCAAGAACATGAAGAAACAACAAAAAACTTGAAGAAAATAGTGGAGAAGAAGAACAACACGAAAATTGAAGAGAAACACAAGTATGGACCAAGAACCTTACCCAAACCAAAAAGATGGATGCACCAAAGGCTAACCTAGCTCTGATACCAATTGATGGACATCCTTGGTAGAGGAGTTGAATGAGATCCATAACAATGCAGCGAAAATGGAGGAGGAGGTGTAGTAAACTCTCGGCCATGGAAGATTGGTGAAAATGAAGAGTAGAAATGGAACCATGGAATGGAAGGTGGCTAGAGGAAATTTTGGAGAAGGATAGCCATGTGTGCTCTCAAATTAATAGAAGGATGGAGTGATCTCAACACTAGCATCTATTAGCAATTCAAGAGTAACTATTACAAGAGTAGAATGACCCTATTTATAGGCAACATGGCCAGCCAAATGAAATGAAGATGCAATAAAGATGTAATGAGAATATAGCTTGGAAGAGAAGCTTGATTGGAGACTATGTGATGTAGGAGATGAGCCTTGATGACGCCAAGTGGCATATCACACTTTCCTTGCCAATGTTACACGCTCCATGCCACCATCACACTCTCCTTGCTTTGCTCATGTTTAGCTTGCTTGCCTCCAAGTGTAGAGAAATGCCAAGGATTCTCAGCCAAAAGAGTAAATTGGGCTCGACCCAATTGATCCAAAGTGTTCTAGCATATTTTATTGAAAGCAGAGCCTAAACAATGGCTCAATTTAATTCTAGACTACTTCCTCAATGCATCAACTCATATTTTAGAGATTTCTTTAGGCCATGTGAATAAAGTGAAAAGCCCATGATTGATTGATTGATCATCTTATGAGAGGCCCATGTGAATCTTCTTCATCATGCTTCTAGTGATTGAGCCTTGATGTGGGCTTGGGCTTGTTGATGCACTTGAGCTTGGGCTTGTTGGGGTCATATCATCCAATGCTAATAGTTCCTAATTGGATGGTTCTTGCTGAAAGTGTAAGATTAAAGAAATAGGTGGAGGAGCTGTTAGATATGTAGCGGTGTAGACTCAGTGGAATCATAGAAAGAACCATAAGTTTGGTCGATGTTGGAGGAGAGGTATCGATATGTTAAACCTTTCAAGGGTAAGTGTTAGATAAGGGAAGGGTGGCTTTTAGAACCTATGGTTCTAAAGAGTGGAGACAATGTGGGGGAAATGAAATGTTAATGCTATAAATGAAAAAGGGGAGTTTCAAGGGTTTTGTAGGTTTTATACAAGTTTTGAGAAAGGTTTCCAAAAGGTTGTTGTTTTCTTGTCACAGAAGACATGAAGGATCGTCCTTTTGAGTAAACAAAGAAGTGAATAAGTGTATGTATCAGAGTAGCACAACGAAATGGTGGAAAGTTATACTTATCAATGGTAAGAAATGCATGAGAATAGTTGTCTTACTCATGGCTTAGTGGTTGATGTGGTAAGGATTTCTCTAAAACAATAAAGATTTTGTTCTTATTAGGATTAGTTAAAGATATTTAGTGTTTATCCAAAGTTAGAAGTGTGGAGTTAAACAAGAGGAAATGGACAAGATGGGTAGGAGATGAATTGAGTTATTGTTTCAAGATGGGGTGTCAGCATAGAAGTGAAAAAGTGAAAGTAGATGCTTAAACAGAAAAATGGTTAAAGTCCTTGGTCTGATGAGGTAAGAGTAAGAGTAGATGGAGAAGTATAAGAATATGAAATGAGAAGTGAAGTTGTGAGGAGGTTTCATTAGTGCATTCATTTGACTAGAACTAACAAGTTTCTCAAAATGGTTCAAAAATGGTAAATCGGACAATTCTAGTTTGAGATGTATCATAGGGCTACTAGGTACTAATCAAACTAGTGATTTCTGTTAGGCCAATAGCTATAGCCATTAGTAAAGGTACAAATCTTTTTACTTAAGAGTGTAACAACCCAAGCACTACGATTCGATTGTGACCCGACCCACTTGGCCTCTGCTACGGGACAATTGATACCACCTGCAAGAATCTCCCCCTCAACAATTGTCTTACTAGGAATCGCACTCTTGGATTGTAAGTTAGCCCACCTGGCCTTTGCTATAGGACAATTGTGTAACCCATAACAATCTCCCCCTTAACAATTGCCCACTAGGAATTGAACTTGCGACCTTGGCTTTGATATTAATTGTTAGGATTGAGCGCATACCACTAGGGCAAAAGTTATAACCATTAGTCCAAGTGCCATGATTCGATTGTGACCCAGCCCACTTGGCCTCCACCACGGGACTATTGATGCCACTTGCAACAATTTCAAGTTAAGAAAAATGTGATCCTAATGATGTTGTTGATGGATGGTTACAAATTAGTGGATTAAAAATTAAGATGGAGTGCTAGAATGGGTTTTGTGGTTGCAATAGTTGAAAGTTCTAGTTGGGAAGTGGGGTAGCATAGTTATGGTCTTTGTTACCCAATGACTAAAATTAGTAAAGGAAGCATGATGTTATATGGATGGTTATGAACGAGGGTGACCAAGAGTGTTAACATTTGGTAGTAGGCCAAGAGTCGTGTGTGATTAAGTCGCTTGAGTGGTGCTTGAAGGAGGGAATAAGGTTGTGTGAAGGATAACTAACATATTTTAGTTTGAGACCTAAGGCTATCTTTAGATTTTTGGTAAAAGTCTATAAGAGGTATTGAAGATCATATGGAAGGTGAGTTCAGTATATCAAATACAATTCGGAAGGTCAAACGTAAAGGATCCTTCAAGCTTTAGGTTTGAGGTTGAGAAGTTTCTTTGAGAGCAGTTGAACACTGTTGAACACCATGTTGTTGGCACAAATAGCTTATATGATTTGGTGCTTGAAGACTTGATGAAGGTACATGAAGTTATTGCCTTGGAACATGTTGGAACCATGCTTACATTGATGAAGATGTCGAGATTTGATGTTTCACGTGTTGATCAAGTCTTGTATGCGTGCTCTTTATCTTGATTAATCATAGGGAAAACAAACTTCAAGATTGTAATTCATGTGGTAGACCATTTTGCATTAATTAGATATAAAAGGTCTTAGTTGTGTCTTTTAATCTGTTGAAATGTTTTTCAACAGGTTAAATAGTGCCTTTTAATATGTTGAATGAGCTTTTAACAGATTAAAAGGTTTGTTGTAGTAGTCTTAATATTCAATCAATTGATTTATTTTGTAATCGACTAATTTCACTTAAGTTAAGTGAAATCAACCGATTTATTTGAAAATTAACTTCTTGAATTTCGTCACAGTTTAACTATAAAGGTTGTATTTTTGAAAGAGAGGTGTGGAGACCATTTTTGAGCATGAAAACTTTCTAGAATCAGTGGAACTTTCTCTCTTTCATGATCATACAGTGTGCAGTTGTTGAAGATTGATCTTGGATCACTCTTAGAGCATTTTGCTTGGTGTTTGAAGCTTGAAGAAGGTCTTTCTCAAGCTTTTAGGTTGTGATTGGTGGTTTTCTAGGTCTGCAAGAGGTATCTTGCGATGCTGGTTTGATTCTTGTGTGATTCAAGAGTCATTGTGTGGTGTTCTTATATATTTTGAAAGTGTAATGTTGTGAACTTTGTAAATCTTTTGAAATAGTGCAAAGTCAGACTTGAGTTGCCTTGACTAACTGGATGTAGCTCAGGTTTGAGTGAACCAGTATAAAAATCATGTGCATTGCTCTTTTCTCTAACCCTTCTCTCTTGTATTACACTTTAAAGTTTAAAGAATTTTGATTTGAATCATCTTTTTGACATTCTTGTGTGATCTGGCATTATCTGCAGCATTGCTCATGTTTGTCTAACTCATTTGAATTTATCTTGACTGATCTTTCATACTATTCCTAACTTAAATCATAAATTCGCATTTCTACATTTTTCCTAGTTTTTCATTCAACTATTTTTGTGATTTAACCTATTGATTTTATCTATATTGTATCTATTTAATGAAATCAACCAGCTAACTTCGTTTTTGATTGATTAAAATTGTCTAGTCTAGGAGTGTTTGCATCCATACTTGGTGGTTGATTTGATTCAATTGAAAATTGTTTTAGGATTTTAAAAGTCAACATATTTTGTATCTAGCCAATTCAACCCTCCTTTTTGGCATTACAACCATTTCAATACTTACACATATCACATAGGATATAGGCAAGGTTTCCAAGTAGCTAAGGTGTTGAGGTCGGTAAGTCAGACAAGTCTAAGTGGTTATGCTAAGATGATGAGTCCAACTTCAAGAGTAAGGAAGCCAAGGAGAAGCCATGCAAAATTGATGAGGCTTCCATGGAGAAGGATGAAGGTGCAAAAGCTAGAAGATGAGAGGAGAAGTGATGCGACAATGGTGTTTGGAGAAGCTCTCAAGTGAGGTTGGGCCAACACTCAAGGAAGGGGGCTAGAGGAAACCAAGAAGGAGAACTCTAGCCTAAGTTGATTCACAAAAAGAGAGGAGTTTGGAGTCATCTCTAATGAAGGATTATCTTGTTTTATTTTAGAGTTATGAATATGGTGAAGTTGTTTAAGAAAGCTTTTTGAAAATTCCCACTGGACATTAAGATAGCAAGCTATCTAGATGTGAAGGTTCATTTCTCAAGCTCATGAAAGGAAGAAGAGAGTTGGATTCAAACTTAAAACTCACACATCATTAACAACACTTAAAGAGCAAAATGAAAGAAGAAACAATGAAAATGGAAAGCAAAGGAGATGATAAATGGAAGAAGCACGCCATTCATTGGGGGGATCTAAGCCAACCAAACCCTAGAGATGAGTGATGGTGTCGCCACTTGCAAGCAAGATAAGGCAAAGGTGAGTTCACTTCTAGGAAGGAAAGCTCACGAAAATTTGATGGTTAAATGCACAAGTTTATAACAAAATGATCAACCTTTTTACAAGACAAGGAGCACCCTTTAAATAGGAGTTCATAAGGGTCCTTTAGCAAATACAAAAACATGAAAGGGACTAACAAGCAAACCCAAAAAACCTAATGCTAGAGTGAAGTCTCGGCCAAGTTAAGGAAAATGATTGGTGGATGCATTCCCATGAGGATTCTAGGCCAAAAGAGGAAGGAGACCAAGTAGCATTCTAAGGAATAAACCAAAAAGGCAAAAGGAGACAAGGTACATGTCTACTTTTTCTTTTGCTTTATGCTTTTTGCTTTCCTCTCTCTTCCACATCATCCATGTGCTCCAATCACCATGTGCCACCTAGCCATGCTCTACTTCTTCTTAATTACCTACAAAACAAGACAAACAAGGATTAGCATGTTGGTTTAAGTTAATCTAATCTTGGTCAAAGGTCAACTTTGGGTCAAAGTCAATAAGTCAACCAAAATAAGTCAACTAGAAACCAACTTAGGGAATTCAAACTAAAGTGATGCAAAACAAAGATAAAGATGATGGAATAGAAGACTCCCCTCTAGACATGCTTCTAGTGATCCTTCTTGAGGGAGCTTCTAAGGAGGTGGTGGTGGTCACGCCTTCACCAATCTCAACAAAGTTTCACTACTATATTCATGAATGAAAATACAAAGGTCCTAAGCTCTCTATTTATAGTAGAAAAGGAAAGCCAAGTGGTCTAGAAAAATGGAGGGAAAAAGGATCTAGAATGTGGTATTTGGAGCCAAAAAGAGAGCATGAGGCAAGTGTGACTTGCCACCTAAGCAAGTCACAAGGAACTCGCTTCTAGGCGCATAAGAGAAGCTTGGTGACAAAGCTTTGAGCAAGAAGGATCTAGATCCTCTTGAAATGTGCTCTTCCTCTTGTTGGGCCAATTTCAAGCCCAACTCTTCTTTGGTCCAATTCTCTTCAAGGCCCAAAAACCCTCCAAGGCTCAAGACATGGCCCAAACAAAACCCTATTCTATAAAGCCCAAAATACAAGTCCCAAAAATAAACCCTATTCTAATATTTACAAACAAAGAATCCTAGGCTAGGTCTTCACATCTTCCTTGGCCCATGTGAAGTTCATCTTGGGCCTTGTATGTGCATTGGAGGCCCATTCCTCTTGTATCCTCCTAGCCATTGCTCTTGTTGTAGGTCCCTTGGTTAGAGGCATCTTATTATAAGAGAAAATGAGAAGAACATAGTTTTCTTTCTACTTGATAAGTGAATTTTCAAGGACAAATATTTTTCTTGTTTGGGAGAATGTAAAACCCAAGAAAATGGCATTTTAGAAGTGATCATGGTTTAAAAATAGTGAGACTCGATTATTTTAATAATAAAAGGTTTTAGTAAAAATAGTTTTGTTATAAACGAGCTTCATTATTTTAAGACATGAACTATCTAAAAACCACTTTTTCTAGAGTTCTCTGACTTCTCTAGGAGTTCTCATCTTTTTATTCACATGTTTGAAGATCAAAGACCGCTAGGGGGATCCTCTTGGCGAGTTCTTCCTTTCTGTCTGATCAGTTTATTCAACCGTGAAAGTTGCATTTCTGCTTGTTTTCTTGTAGGTCTTCTCTGTTTGGGCTTGCATGTGGCTCTCCGTTGGTTGCATACGAGGTTTTAACCCTACTTATGAGTCTCTACGGGTCAATGATCATAACGGTAGGTCTTGATTTGTGTTGTTCCTAGGCATAGAAAAAGCATTGTGTGAACCTAAAGGTGTTTTGGTCTTGATCATAACGGTAACTCTATTGAGTCGTTTTGTTAGGTAAGGGAAGAAAGGTCTTTGTTGAATTTTCAAAATGAACTATTGCTCATCTTAGTATTTAATTGTGACTTGCTGTGTTGAATTGATGATTACCTATGGAATTGTCATGGTTTGTGTTTCTGAGTTTGGGTGTTGAGAATAGGGTAAAAATATGCTATTTTCGCTCAAGTAAGAGAAATCTAGCTCAAGCAAAAATAGCTAGAAATCCATTTTATTCTTTTTTTGAGTTGTCGCTCAAACAACAATCTTCTCGTCTAAGCGACAATAACTTACTCTGCTTCTGTAAAATTTTAGCTCAAGTGAAAATTGTCTTCCTCAAGTGAGAGTCCTCTCACCCAAGTGAGAATGCTCAAGAGTTTTATTTCAATCTCTATATAAATGTCGCTAAAGCGACAGGATATCACCCCAGCGAAAGCTTAGGTTGTTTTAATTTCTTATTTTAACATATGATTGATTGAGATAGTTATGAGAATGTGATAAATGAAGCTATGCATGATTGATATTGGTATGTTGAGACTTGACTTGATATGTTGTTGTAAAATATGTGATTGTTTGATATTTGGAAATTGTGATGAAATAATTGATATGTAAATATGAAAATATGATTAAGGATGTATATGATTGTGAAAGTATTGTTGTGAAACTATGATGATAATGGGTTTGTTAATATATATACAAGCATTGTATGTGTTTGATGTAATTCCATGGGTATCATAGGAAGATTTTATGGTGGTGTTATTTTAGTGTATGTAATGGACTATGGATTCAAGTAAGGTGACATCCTAAAATAAAGTAGAATGGTTCATGTGGTGAGAGTCGAAGGTGGTCTTACGTTAAGGTAGGATAATGGCCTTAGATGATCATGGATTAATCTTATGTTTGGTAGGGTGAAACCCATTGGCTATGCCTCTACAGAGCAACAGAGGCCCCCACAAGGGCAAGTCTCTAGTAATTCTGATTTCAAATACATATATCCAAATAATTGAGTTTAGAGTCATATGTTTCTGAGGAATTATGTGAATTATTGTAGTTTGTCCATGTATGGCTTATAATCGATATATGTAGGTGTTAAGGCACATTTGAAGGATAAAAATTTTGTAGTTAGAGTTATGAGATTGCAGTAGATGTATGAGTGGTTAGTAAGTATAGAAGGATACTTTTGCACATCTAATGTTGTAATGTAAATGATATATTTTTAAAGTGTGAACTCTTAAAACACAATATTAATATACTTTTTATACCGTTAATCTACCTTTGAATATTATTATGAACTCTCTTATTTTATTAGTTTTATACTACTAAAATGGAATGTTACATATCATAAGTATTAAAAAAATTAATTTAATTATGATTCATTGTCGATCTACATTATACACAAACTAAATAATTTTTAGCATCAAATAATATCCTTAAATAAGTGTAAGAAAATTAGATTTAACTATTGAAAATATTTAATATATATATATATATATATATATAACAAATCAATTTAAAAATAAGTAAGTGGTATAGTTTTATTAGTTTGGTTAAATAAGAATGATTGAGAAGTTTATACTCCTTTTAAGCATAATTATATGCCAACTAAATAATTTTTAGCATCAAATAATATCCTTAAATAAGTGTAAGAAAATTAGATTTAACTATTAAAAATATTTAATATATATATATATATATATATAACAAATCAATTTAAAAATAAGTAAGTCGTATAGATTTATTAGTATGGTTAAATAAGAAGGATTAAGAAGTTTATGCTCCCCTTGAGCAGATAACTATGAATAAAATTACAATTTTTATGATACAGACCAAGTATTATTAATTCATAAAAGAAAAAATGTATTAATTTTATATGATAATTAATAAAAATATTAAATATCAATAAATTATTGGATTCAGTTGTAATGTCCACTTAATTTCTGCCCCTAATGTTTCTATTGGTCTTAAGGTTGGCTCATAGGGTGCTCAAAACCCCTAAACCAGCCATAACCCTCTCATTTTACCAACTTTTTGGAAAACAACTCCCCTCATCCCTCTTAGAACTGCAGTAGCAAGGTCTGCTAGGGTTTGGCCTTACTCCTTGTCAAGCTAGCTCAAATTCATTTTTTGTTCCACAAATGTTGGTTCTTGAATCACCTTTTCCCTTCTCTAGCATGATTTTTCGTGGTTCCAGCTAGGGTTCCTCTAGGTAATCTAGTTTTGTTCTGGTGTTACTATTTTTAACTCGCTAAACTATTCTAGGAGCTGTGATGCCTCTTTTGCTTGTGCCAAAACCCCTCACAATAGCTTTTGATAAGGTAAGGGAAGTTAAGGCTTCTCTGTTTTTACATTATTTTGCCTAATTAGATCCGTTTACATTATGGATGCCTGGTATGTACTGTTGAACGTGTGATAATATGCTATTTATGCTCATGATGTGGTTGGAATCCGATTTGGCACGCATGAGAGCAGTGGGTTCTGCTAAACTCACCCAGACGAGCGGGTTGGTCGCTCAAAATGAAAGCTCTCGCTTAAGCGAGGAGCTCTCGACTGAGCGAGAACAGCAGCAACTCACCCCCTTCCCAGTTTTGAGGGCTCGCCTAAGCGAAGGCCACTCGCTTGAGCGAGTTGGGCTAGCTTGAGCGATACCTCGACGTGCCCTCTATTTGTAGTCTCGCCCAAGGGCAAGAGCAGGTAACTTGAGCGAGGGGTTCCTCTCACCTGAGCAAGATTTCTTTAGCCTGAACGAGGTTGATAGAGTTGACTATATATGTGTGTGTTTCACATGATTGGATGATGTGTGCTTTAAATAGTTTAAGTTATGATGCCATATATGATCTATATGATATATTGGGACTGGAATTGATGAGTTTAGTATGATTATGTGTATGGAACATGATTGGTTGGTTAGTTGAATATGGGCATGAGATTGATATGCATGATAACTCTATGGTTGGTTGGTGAAGCATGACTATGGTATGAGTTGGACGTAATTCCATGAATCTTTTGGTGAGATTCATGGTGGTGCCTCATGTAATGGACGTAATTCCACGAACCTCTTAGTAAGGTTTCGTGGTGGTGCCTCAGCGTATATAATTAAGTAAGGATTCAAGTAAGGATTGCATCCTGAAACTCTAAAGTGTCAATTAGTCTCACGTAGAGCGTACTAACTCAAATGGAGAGAGTAGTAGGAGGCCCTGGTCTTTGGCAAGATAATGGCCTTAGATGTTTGAAGGCTAACCTTATGTGTGGTAGGGTGAAACCTGTGAGACCCAAGAAAAATTAGACTAAAGGGAAACGCATGGGAAAAATTAATGGCTTTATTAATATTGTTGATTTATTTAATTTAATTAGGTTATTAAATTATGAAATAAAAAAATTATCATTTGAGTGATTTAAGTTATTGTGGTAATTATAATAATTATTTAAGTGATTTAAGGAATTATGGTTTGTGGAGTATAAGTGTTTTAATACTTATAATGCATGTTATATAATGTGAAATTGTGTAGCTTAGTGGTTAGCACAACTTATTATTGTGTGTGAGGTCTCAGGTTCGAACCTGGTTGGCCGAATTTTGCTTTATGTGTTGATTTTAAATTCAATTTTTCTCCTTTTAAGGAAGGGAGCCCACAAAACATGAATTGGTTTCTCTTTCTCAATGCATATTAGCAAAAAAGATTTGGAGTGAGAGGGGTATATATGTTAAAAGTTAGGGTTTTGGAAAGAGGAGAGGGAGAGAAACGAAAGTAGAGAAATTAAGAGTTGAAGGCTATGGGAGAGGGAAAAGCATGCATATGTAGGGGAAGTTAACTTTGTTTTCTGTTTTGTTCGTGGCTTGACCTTTGTAATCTTTGTTTTGGTTGCTTGATGAGTGAAACTTGAAAAACAAGCATGTGTAGGAGAAGCTTGATCTTTTCTCTTTTCTTTTATTATATTTTGATTGTTCAATGAATGGGTTCCTTAAGACTTTAAGTTGCATGGGATGATGGTTGTTTTCCATTCATGGTGCAAGCCGTTTTTTTTCTCATTCTCGTTTTGAAACCACCATCAATTGCTTGGTTCACTTTTTTTATCATTTTTCTACATTGCACACTTTTTGTAAAATGAAGGTTCCCACTTCGTTAACCGTTGGATCGAGCTGAAATTATAACAGTTGATCATTAACACATAGTTCTTGACTTTGACCGGTTGGATCTTGAATTTGTACTTTGTAGTGAGAGCAGTTTTTATCGCAAGGTTCTTATAGTTTGGTTGTTGACAACATTGACCTTTGTTGCTTGTTTGGTGTATAAATTTCTCTATAGTTAATCAATTAAGTTGGTTATTGTTGCATTTGATTCTTGATTCAATCATCTTTAATTTGAATATAAATATATAATTTTTGGAGTTTACACAAGCTACAGTTTTATTTCTAAAATCCCAAATTATTTGCATAATGTGTTGTTAAGTTGGATTGGATAAAAATTACAAGAATTAGTTATTTTCTAAGGGAGAGAGATGTAAGTGAGGATGTTGAGGCATGGAGGTTTGCAAGGATGTGATTCACGGTGGGAGAGTGATGTGAATAAATGGGTTATGCGATTGGTGGTTTTTCTTGGTTTTCATGGGTTGCATGGTTATGTAATTTAAGTGGTGGTTTGAGGATAATTACTTGAGTGTGATTTTATATTGTGTTTGAATGAATGTCACTCGTTATTTTCATTGTATGAATGTATTATTTGATAAGTTGATGGGTTTATGTTATGGTTTATTTCCCATGCATGATGTGATGGTGAGTACTTTGTTGGCAATATGAAATTCTCATGTGTTGCATGTTGAGAGTGTTTCACCTTGCTTGAAAGCTCTTGGTGGAATTTAATGAAGATTTTAGATGAATGTGATGCTATGTTTGGATTAGTATGATTGTTTGGATGGGGTTTGTATGTTCAAACCAAGGAATGATTGTGATCATAAAGTTTTCGTGTTAATTGAATGCGACGTTGAGTATTATTGGACATGTTTTATTTATGAATTTCTTTTATGAATATCATTGTTTATGGTTACCTTACTCCTATTTGTTTGTTTGTGTGTTTGTTGCATGTGCGATGATCGTATAACGTGTGTGTTAAACGGGAGCAGATGGTAATGCAGATGTTTCTGACACGAAGTAGATTGCGGAGAGAATGGAATGGACTCGTGGGTTTATTATTTCTTTAGTTGATTTTAATCAAATAGTGAAGACTTTGAAAATTTCTTTTGTTTCTAGTATTTAATGGGAACTTGTTTTTTTTAATATTACTTTTATCAATGGAAGTTTTGGACTACCTATTTACATTAAATTATAATGTGTTCTTAAGTGCCTTTTTCTGATATAATCGTTTTACTTTTAAATAAAAAGAGCAATAATAGCTTCTCGTGACATCCTAAATTTGGGGTGTTACAAAACCCATTGGCAATGTCTCTGCAGAGTAGTAGAGGTCACCCAAAGTGCAAGCATCCAGTGAATCTGACTTATTATATGTATCCGGATAATTGAGTCTTAGAGTCTTGCTTGTTTCTATCACATGCTTGGTTGATTTAGGTGTTCTTGACTTTTAAATTTTATGCTCAATTGTATGATCAAAACCATTTTACTCTTGCTTACCCTTTCTGTTTGCTTGTGTGTTTTGTGTATGGTTTTCTCTTTTTGCGATGATTATCAATTTATTGATGTGAGCATATGTGGGAACCCGTAGTGGTCATCAGGGTGATGAAAACTCCGCAGTGTAGCTAAATCTTGGGTTGGATCCACCTACTCTGAGTACTCTTTTAAGGCATTATGGCCTATGTACTACCTTGCTCAATGAGCATGTATTTTGGATAATGTTAAACTTTTATTTTGTTTTGTTAATGGCATCATGGTGTGCCTTAGTTTTTCTCTCCGAGTAGTTTGGATAACTGTAAGGAGTGACACTTATACTCCATACCATTGCTCTTTATATTATATTATATGTGATGTTTCATTTAATTAATCTTATTTATTAAATGGGACGTTATACCAGTGATACGAAATTTAGTTCTCTTAAGCAAAGACTCAAAATTTCTTTTTTTGGAGGATGAAGTGTTTAAGCCGTTTATAAAGAATGTTTTTCGTATTTTTCTTGACCTTTTTTTACTTGTGGTGAATCCTTTGCATCCTACCACAGAAGTTTTGGGAAAATTAGTTTCAGATTTTCAGAGAATGGGCTCGTCCAAGCCCATTTTGTACCAATATTTTAGTGGGACCTTCGTATTACACGTTTAGGGTCTTTCTTCTTACACCACCTTTTTTCTTTTTGCACCCTCATAAAAGCGGCATTTTTTACCGAACTAAAAGATATTTTTGGATTTAGAAAATGACTTTCAGATATCTAATCCAAAAAATATAAAAAATATATTCTAGATTTGGTGTTTTGGAAAGTATTTTCTAATATGGAAATACCTTCTTGAACACTTGAAAAAAAACATTTTTATATTTCAGATCATATGTTTTGAAACTATTTTTCATATTTGAAAATACTTTCAAGAACATTCAGTTTGGAAAAAGATTATTTAGGATTATTCTAGAAAAAATTTATGATTACCCAAAGCAATTTCCGAATTTGGAAGTATTTTCCCAAATGGATGTTCCTGAACAAAAAAACACACGCAACTTCTTCTACCACCATTCTTCTTACCCTCAAATTTCCCTTCACCTCCACCATTGATCATACACTTTTCTTTATTGGTTTAACGAGTGAAGGCATAGAGGACTGGGAAACATATGAGAAGCGTAAAGGGAACAAGAACGAGCAAGGGAGCCACCACATCGACCTTCCATATTCTTTGTTTTCATTCGGATTTGTGCTCCTTTCCCTTTTCGATTAGTCCTGTATGTTTGTCGTCTTGTGGTTTCTTGTGCTTTGTTGAAATTGTTGATGACTATGAAAACATTGGTGTAGTGGGTACTATATAAGGACTTTGTTTACTCTCGAGTGTGTTAATGTTGATAGATATTTATTGTTTCTGTTTATTCAGCAGTCCTATTTTAATAAGTGGTTAATTGATCAATTGGGTCTTTAGGAAAGAATAGCTATATTCTAGCTAATTAGTTTTTTGCAACTTAAACACCCACGTATATGTTTGTCACCCACGTGTATGTGTAATGGGTTCATTTTTTTACACTGTTAGCTTTATTAGGCTATATAATAATGTACTCTGCTATTTGATAAATGACAGATTACAAGTGAGTATTTTTCAGAAAAACCTACTTGTTTTGTTCTCAATTTGGTATTAGAGCTCCTATACAGGGGCCTGAGCCAAAAGAAACTCCTTTATGAGATTGGGTGTGAGAGAGAGAAACACTTTTTAAGTGAGCATCTGCCGAAAGGGGTCGGGTATACACGAGGGTGTGAGAGAGAGAAACACCTTTTGAGTGCAAACGTGAATATTGAGAGTATGAATTATTCTACAGTCATGACAAATACCAGCAAGTATGTGCAACCAACAATACCCAAATTTGATGGGCACTATGATCACTGGGCGAAACTAATGGAGAACTTCCTTCGATCAAAGGAGTTTTGGCATTTGGTAAAGAATGGCATTGTTGACATTTCCAAGAAAGCCAATGCATTAGAAGAAGAAATCAAATTAATGGAGGAGCAAAAGTTGAAGGATCCCAAAATAAAGAATTATCTCTATCAAGTTATTGATAGAGAAATTTTGGATACTATCTTGAATGATAATACATCCAAAAACATTTGGGATTCAATGAAGCAGAAATTCCAGGGATCAACTCGAGTTGTGCCCAATTGCAAGCTTTGTGCAAAAACTTTGAACTACTTCAAATGAATGAGGGAGAATCCATGAATTCATATTTCGCTCGAACTTTGAAGATAGCTAAAAGTATGAAGGCTTGTGGTGAAATTATGCAGGAAAATGTCATAACAGTAAAGATTCTACGATCCATGACAACAAAATTCAACTATGTAGTATGTTCAATTGAAGAATCCAACAACATGGAAGACATGACCATAGATGAACTACAAAGTAGTTTACTGGTTCACGAACAAAGGATGTTATTGGCTGTAGAGGAAGAACAGGTTATGCAAACTATGACAGATGAAAAATATGGAAGAAGAAGAAGAAGAGGACGAGGAAGAGGTAGAGGATCCTTCTGAGGCAGAGGTAGAGGAAGACAATCATTCAACAAAGTTGAAGTTAAATGTTATAAATTTCATAAGCTTGGGCACTTCCAATATGATTGTCCCATGTGGGAGAAGAATGCAAATTATGCTAAAGTTGAGGGTAAGGTGGAACAAGAGGATAAACTCTTGTTAATGGCTTCTGTAGACCTCAAAGAAGAAAAAGACAGGTGGTTCTTAGATTTTGGATGTAGCAACCACATGAGTGGTAACAAAAATGGTATCACACATGTGATATCTCTAGTGTATTATGTTCCCGAACTCAAAAATAATCTATTGAGCATTGGACAACTTCAGGAAAAAGGCTTGACTGTCACAATTCAAAATAACAAGTGTATTGTTATTTATCCTAAAAGAGGGACAATCATGGAAGTCAGTATGAGCAGTAGCCGGATGTTTGTGCTAACAACAACTCGAGCTTCAACTGATGCAGCATGTTTTCAGGCTAAATGGGATTCAATACTATGTCATAAGTGTCTAGGACATTTAAGCAATGATGGCTTAAAAACACTTGCCTCTAAGCAAATGGTGAATGGGCTGCCTACTATTTCAGTTCCACAAGACTTGTGCACACACTGCTTGGCTGGAAAACAACATCGAAATACCATGTCAAAGAAGAGTCAATGGAGAGCATCAGAGAGACTTCAACTCGTCCATGCAAATTTTTGTGGACCGATTCAACCTCCATCAAACAACAACAAAAAGTATTTTCTAAGTTTTATTGATGACTTGTCACGTAAAACTTGGGTATACTTTCTACATGACAAGGCATAAACCTTTTCTCACTTTAAAAGCTTCAAATCCTTGGTGGAAAAGGAGGCGGGAAGAAGTATCATTTGTCTCAGGACAGATAGAGGTTGAGAATTTAACTCCAATGCATTTGAAGAATTTTGTAAAACTCAAGGCATACGATGGCAATTAACGGCAACTTACACTCCTCAACAAAGGATGGTTCGGTCTATGTTGATTAGGAGACATGTTCCAAAAGTCTTTTGGCCCGAAGCAACCAAGTGGTATGTCCATATTCTTAACAAAAGTCATACAACAGCAGTGCAAGATAAAACTTCTGAAGAAGCATGGAGTGGAGTGAAGCCACATATGGATTATTTTAGGGTGTTTGGATGCATTGCTCATGTCCATACACCAGATCAATTGTGAGTGAAGCTGGATGATAAAAGTAAAAGGTGTGTTCTTCTTGGAGTCAGTGAAAAATAAAAAACATACAAACTATTTGATCCAGTTAAGAATTGAATCATTATTAGCAGAGATGTTATTTTTGAAGAAAGAAAATGCTAGAACTAGGAGAAAACTGAAGACATAAATCCACAAGAGAATCTGGATAGGAGCATCAATGTAAGACATGAGCCTGACGTTGAGGAAGTTGAGCAGAATGATGTAGGAAATTTGGAACAACAAACTATTGAGCAATCTGCTGCAGAATCATCGAGTACAAGAAATGTTGAAACTAATTCTGATGATCCTTTATCAGATGATACTATAGTTCAAGGGAGGGCCAAAAGATATAGGAGAGAATCAGTTTGGATGGTTGACTATGAGAAGGGAGATGGTTTATCAGATAATGAAAACAATGCAATGATTGTAACAGACGATGACCCTGTGACTTATGAAGAAGCTGTCAAGAGATGGACATGGAGAGATGCAATGAAAAAGGAGATGGAAGCTATAGAAAAGAATAAAACTTGGGAACTAACAGATTTGCCAAAAGGAGTGAAACCAATCGGAGTTAAATGGATATACAAAACCAAGCTCAAGGAAAATCGAGAAATTGATAAATTCAAAGCACGACTAGTTGCTAAAGGGTATGCACAACAATATGGAGTGGACTATATTGAGGTATTCGCACCAGTTGCTAAGATGGATACTATACGCATTCTAGTCTCCATATCTACTCAAGACAGTTGGAATATTTATCAACTAGATGTAAAGAGCGCATTTCTTCATGGAGAACTTAAGGAAGAGGTTTATGTACAACAACCTATTGGTTTCGTGAAGATAGATGCAGAAGAAGAGGTTTACAAATTAAGAAAGGCATTGTACGGGCTCAAACAGGCACCAAGAGCATGGTACAACAAAATAGAGACATACTTTCTACGCAATGACTTTGAAAGATGTTTCTGTGAGCACACACTATTTACAAAATCAAAGGGAGGTAAAATTTTAATTGTGAGTCTATATGTTAATGATCTCATATTCATTGGGAATGATAAGAGCATGTGTGATGATTTTAAAATTACTATGATGTCAGAATTTGATATGTCAGATTTAGGACGTATGAGATGTTTTCTTGGGATAGAAATTTTGTAGAATACACATGGAATCTTTATGTGTCAAAGTAAATAAGCAAAAGATGTGTTGACTCGATTTGGTATGGAAAACTGCAATGCAGTAAAAACCCCAATTGTGTCGAGAACAAAACTATCATGAAATGATGTTGGAACTAAAGTGGATGCCACAAGATTTAAACAGGTAGTTGGGAGCTTAATGTACTTGACTACAACACGACCAGATTTGATGTATGGAGTTAGCCTAATTAGCAGATTTATGGCTAATCCTACAGAGACACACTAGTTTGCAGTCAAACAGATACTAAGATATTTAAAAGGAACTACAGAGCTCGGCATATACTACAAGAAAGGGGAGTGCACCAACATAATTGCATATACAAACAGTGATTTTGTTGGAGATATTGATGATAGGAAGAGCACCTCAGGCTTTGTATTTTTCTTAGGAAATGGAGTAGTGTCGTGGTCACCTAAAAAGCAGCTAGTTGTAACACTATGTACAACGGAAGCTGAATACATAGTTGCTGCCTCTTGTGTATGCCAATGCATTTGGATCAAGAAAATTATGGAGACTTGGCAGAAGAGGTGGATCCTCCACTAGCGAAACCACCAGAGATGATGTTGATAGTGCCACACAAGGGGGGGCCGACAGGGTGGTGGGTGCATAGTCATTGCAAAATTTGGTGTGGAGGGTCTGCATTTCCTCCATACGAACATAGTCAGCGGCCCGCAACTTTAGCTCGTGCATAGAGGCAGGTGGATGAAGGTAGACGTTGTTAGCGAAGGGGCCGGGTTGAAGGGTGAGGGCCATACACTGGAGAATCATTTCCTGGTTGAGGTGTGGGGTGCGAAGAGCAGCCTTGCTGAAGCGATCGATGAATGTCCAAAGCGGCTCACCTTGTTCTTGCCTGATGCCGATGAGGGAGATTGTAGTAGTTTGATGTGGGCGGCTACCAGCAAAATGAGTGGTGAACATGTGGGAGAGGATGTTGAAGCTGTCGATAGAGTAAGGTGGTAAGATTGTGAACCATTCGAGGGCGGGGCCTTTGAGGGTGGTGAGAAAGGCTTTGCAGAAGACGACGTCTTGGGAAGTGTATAGGGCAACGTGGGTGATGTAGACCTTAAGGGGTTTGTCGGGGTCGGTTTCACCAGTGTAGCATTCTAGTGTGAAGGGTTCCCACTAGGTGGGAAGGGAGGTGTTAGCAATAAAGTCGGTGAAGGGGTGGCGACGTCTGGGTTGGTGGGGTGGGAGTGGATGGGGGGAATGGAATGGTGGACAAGGGTGGGAAAGGTGGAGGTGAAGTTATGAGGGGGGATGTGGGTTGTGGGGAGGTAGTGGGGGTTGTAGGGTGGTGGGATATGAGTAGTGTGTAGGGTGGTGGGTATATTGTAGGGGACCTGGGTGGTGTGGAAGGTGACGGTAGGGGTAGGGGCCATGGTGTGCCCTGGTAGGGTGGAAGGGAAGTGAGTGGGATGGGTTGAGGGGATGGGTGTTTGTTGGGTGGTGGTGAAGGTGTGTGGGGTGGGATTGTATTTGCTTTCTTCTTCTGTGGGCTAGAAGGTCGGGGACCTTGCAGCTTCAGATGCCTCCTTGGCCTTTCCCTTTTGAGTGGGATCGGCCTCGATCTTTCGCCTGAGGCGAGAGTTTTCCTGCCGCAGTGCTTCCATCTCATCAGCATTGTGCTTCTTCAGATCAGCCAACTCGTGTTGCATCTTGGCTTGACCGTCTAGGTGTTAGGAATCCAAGTGTAAGTCTAAGTCCCACATTGACCAGAAATGAGAAAGTAGAACACTATATAAGAATAAAGACCCATAAACCTAACGCCTTAAGGTTTTGGGTTGACAGTGGTGTCAGTGTCTTACATGGTTAGGCTCAGATCTCATTGGTGTTGTTCTCCTCAGTGATACCTCCTCCTTAAAAACCTGACAAGTGGTATCAGAGCCGATGGTTAAAACCGGCTCAGACGAGTGCAGTATGGTCCTAGTATCGAAAGTCTTCCTGACAGTGTGGGTTAGGTAAAGCGTGTCCCGTTAAGAAGAACGGCGGTACAGAAAAGGGCAGAAAAGGAGTACTTGTGGTTGGGCAGCTTCCGCTGGAGGGTGAGTGTACTAATGTGGTTGAAGGAACTCACCCTTGAGAGGGAGATTGTTAGGAATCTAAGTGTGAGTTTAAGTCCCACATTGGCCAGAAATGAGAAAGTAGAGCACCATATAAGGATCACAAGTTCTCCCTAGTGATACCCCTCCTCTGTAAAACCTAACAAGTGGTATCAGAGCCGATGGTTAATATCGGCTCAGATAAGTGTAGTATGGTCCTAGTATCGAAAGTCTTCCTGGCAAACGGTCCCAAGTAAAGGTTCCAGGTAAAGCGTGTCCCGTTAAGAATAACGGTGGTACAGAAAAGGGCAGAAAATGAGTACTTGTGGTTGGGCTCAGATCTCATTGATGTTTGTATCTCCCCAGTGATACCCCTCCTTATAAACCTAACATCTGGTATCAGAGCCGATGGTTAAAAACCGGCTCAGACAAGTGCAGGTCCTTGTATCGAAAGTCTTCCTGACAGTGTTGGTCAGGTAAAGCGTGTCCCGTTAAGAAGAACAGCGGTACAGAAAAGGGCAGAAAATAAGTACTCGTGGTTGGGAATGCTTCTACTGGAGGGGGAGTATACCAATGTGGTTGAAGGGACTCACCATGAGTGGGAGATTGTTAGGAATCCAAGTGTGAGTCTAAGTCTCACATTGACCAGAAATGAGAAAGTAGAGCACTATATAAGAATAAAGACCCATAAACCTATTGCCTTAAGGTTTTGAGTTGAGAGTGGTGTCAGTGTCTTATGTGGTTAGGCTCAGATCTCATTAGTGTTGTTCTCCCCAGTGAAACCCCCTCTGTTAAAACCTGACACTAGGATGATGGCCAGATCCAGAGTGATGTTAGCGGGTCCTGAAGGGTCTAGGCACAAGTATCACCTTATCCATATCCGCTATCTCCTCGGTTGGCTTCTTCCCCTTTTGGCATATATCGGCTTGGACTCGGGAGGGGTTACCTGCAGAAGGGACTCCGAAGCTTAAGTCAGTCAAAGCTCTCAAAAAGTCAAATCAAGTGATTAATGGAGTAATGAATGCGTACCTTTAATTCGTGGGGTCCGTGTATATTTATAGATTATTAATTATGTCTGACCATTCCATGGGTCGGGCCCTGGCTTGGGCCATAGGTGGGCCTGGGCCTTAGCCCAGGCCCTTAGTCTGATTATTATGGGCTTACTGAATTTTAGGAGTGGTTTGATTTTATTAAGTATACCAGGGTGGTCAGCATAGGCCGATTACCTCTTTGGCGGCTTGTGTCGCTATCGCTAATACGTGGTCTTAGGCTGGTATTTAGTGTCTTAAGTTACCGGTTTAGGCTGGATAGGATTAGGTCAGCTTAGGTCGGTTACCTGAATAACTTTGCGTGTAGATATGGTGGACGTTTATTATTATTACTTGGTCGAATTAGCTAGGTGTGATACAGTTATAGTCCTTTTTGGACATGTCAAACGCATTTCATACTAACATTTGAATTGTTTACACTATTTGACTCATTCTCACTTCAACGTCACCTAGAAACACATTATAGGGACTTCGTCAGTCCTATATTTTAATTATGGACAGTTATATTTATATTAATTTAGTAGCATATGCTTGTAGAGAGTTACATTAACAATAAAATAAATACATATAATTAATTATATGTATTATTTTAAGATTAGTTGCATTCATATTAATTTTTTAATGAATATTTAGAATTTTGAAAAATTAATATATATATATTTTTCATATCAATTCATACGTAATAACATCTTAAATCAAAGATAAAATCAAAGAGAGATTTACTTTTAACTCTCGGTGACTTCTATATTCTTTTATCACCCATATATATATATATATATATATATATATATATATATATATATATATATATATATATATATATATATATAAAAATAAATAAATAATAAAAAAT
>Ga0214544_1004763_pt1 | contig 26933 bp, 12 predicted proteins | sample CNSS3metaG_FD_160074 | JGI IMG/M metagenome (GOLD analysis project Ga0214544, IMG submission 160074) | Root nodule microbial communities from cowpea collected in UCLA plant growth center, Los Angeles, California, USA - CNSS3 | ecosystem: Host-associated > Plants > Roots > Nodule | place: USA...
GCGAGTTACCCTTGGAGGCCATTTTACTCTCTAACTCAGCAAGGTGTACCTTCAAGATTCCTGCCAACGTAGAGATAGATGCTCGTTGCTCAGAATATCTGTAAGGGACTTTATCTTCCACCGACAAACCCAAAATCTGCTCGAACTCTTCTACTATTGGTGCCAACTGAAAATCCTGGAAGGTGAAACATCTGAGCGACGGATCATAATATTGGACCAAAGCGATGACTGTCGACGCTTGGACTTCCACATTCAACAACCTCAATAAGTTCCCATACCGCTTCTTGAAAGCATTCTTCTTTATAGTCTTCATTTGTTGCATCATTTCCCTTAAACCATTCAGATTGCTATCTATAACCCTGATAGGTAACTTCTTCTTCAAGGCATCCGACCCTAAATTCCCTCCGACTTGAAATCCCATGTTAATTTCTTTTGTTTCATTTTTTTTTTCACAAACTCAATCACAGCCTTAAAATTTCTGACCTAGAATCATAAGAAATGTTATGGCATGGCATGACAAAATACATGTTATGCATGAAGAAATAATCAAAATGCATGTATGATGATGCCGCGAAAGAATGTACAGACACATGACTTCATTGCTAATTCAAATAAAGCAAGAAAAATAAGATGAGAATTAAGGTAATGCACATGTCTCCCCTTGTGCCTCATCAGAGATTTGATGCCTAATGGTCCTAAGGTAAAATATATGCGCTTGCCAGGATGGTTCCTTAATACTTAAGGATCAAGGTCACTAGAGCTATGGTCCACTTCTTGGCAATTCCCACAACAGTTGGTAGACAACAAGATGTGGGAGTACCAACGAAGTAAACAAACTCTAGCTGGGGTTCTCACAATGACCACTTGGGAAGTTCATCCACTGTGGCACTGCTACACAATCACCTCTAACTCTAAGTTACACAGACCCGGGTATAGGGCCCCGCTCATGATATGCACAAAGTGTGTGTGTGGAGGGAGAATGATGCATACCATAACCCCCACCTGCAAAACATCTAGAAATGGCTTGACTCTCTAGCTTCCCCAGTGAAGTTGCCAGCTGTCGCAACCGGAATCGCGACGGGAAGGCGAACCGAAAAAGAAAACGGGTTTTTAAAAAAAGATTTGGGAGTCGCCACTATAGTTATTCTGGAAAACTATGGAAAACCATAAAGATAAGACAAGTCTGCGAAAAACCATATTTTGGATTCAGGAGTTGGTTACGCGTAGGGAAGGTGTTAGCACCCTACCGCGCCCGCCTGAGGGCGGTACCTTTAATTAAAAATGCAAAGTCGATGTGGTTTTCAAAATATTAATTTTCCCCAAAATAATAAGGCAAAAATATTAAAAAAGAAACAAAAAAACATTTTTTTTTAAATTTTTTGGGCCCGACAAGGATTTGACATTGGTCCTACGTATTCTCATTAAAAATGAGAAATCAGGGTTACGTAGTTCTTTAAAAAAGATATTTGAAAAATAATTGAGAAAAAAAGATTTGATTTTTTTTAGAGGTGAACCTGACAAGGACTGGCCTTGCTCCTACGTATCTCACAAGGGAGAATCAAGGATCACGTAGTTCTTAAAAAGATATTTTGTTTAAAACGTTGATGTTTTTATATTTTGAAATTTCATATATTTTTTGGTGTTTTTGAATCATTTGAAAACAGGTGTCATACGATGTGAGCGATCGAACAGACACTAAAAGAAAAAGAAAACTATTTTTCGATATTTTCAAATTATTTGGAAGAAAGTGTCACACGACGCGAGCGGCCGGACAGACACAATAAAAATGAAAGAGAACCTTTTTTTATTTTTCTATATTTTAATTTTTATGATTTTCAAATATGTTTGTTTTCCTTTTTTAAAATAAATAAATAAATAAATAAATTTATAAAAGGATGAAATTATTTAAGAAGAATATAAGTGGGAAACAAAAAAGTAAGGGTGCACGAGTAATTGGTGGGGTGCACAAAGCAAATACAACAACAAGCCCAAAAACAATAGACAAAGGCATGGGGGTGCAGGGGTATCACATGTGGGAGGTGCATGAAGTAACAGGTGGGGTACGTGCAGTAAATAAAGGGGTGTGCTAAGGAAACACAAAATGGAGGTGCAGGAATTAAAAATGGGGGTGTACGAAAAGAAAGGAGGAAGGTGTGGTTGAGGTAATTCAAAGCCTGGAGCACCCATTTTTTTCCTTTTCAGAAAACCCTAACAAAACTAAGGCTTCTTCCCCTCCCATGGCATCCTCTTATTCTCGACGCCACCATCACAGCTCTGGGCCCTGGGACGCGCGCCCGCCCCCCCTTCAACGCCGACGAAGACATCGGCCACCGTCGCGAGCCCTGCCGGCGATGATACCGTCGTTCGATTCACCTCGCGTGAGGGGCTCCTACACCAACGTCCACAACGTCTTCTCTTCCTACTCCAATGCGTTCCAAACAGGGGCTGCATCGATCCCCTTCATGGCCGCGAGGTCCCGCCTGCTAGAGACCGCCGTCAGCGATTCCAACCGCCACCGGTATCCACGCCCGCGACCACTCGCCACCCATCCTCTTCCGCACGAAAGGCAGGTGTGCGCAGACTCTGCAATTCGTCACTGCCGCGCTAGCCACCGTGACTTGGTCTGCAACCATCACGCGACCACACTCCTCCGCTCAGAGCTCCGAATCGCCGGCGACGAGGCTGCCGGCGAGGGTTTCTGCCTCCTTGTTCATCTATCTGTTTTTTTCGTATTGGTTTTTTATGCAGGTGAATGTGAAAATGACGATGGAGGAGTCTTGTGTTTGTAGTGCAGTATAAGAGTCCAAAATTGAATATGCTATTTGGTGACGAAGGTTCGTTAATGGCGGGCGGGTTTATGATGAGGGTGATGATGGGAGAGTTTGTGTTGATGACCGTGTGAATACTGCTTTTGGTTTGGGTCTATGTTTTATTTTCAGGTGTGACATGAAGATGATGGTGAAGTGTGTTTGGGTTCTGGTTTGGCGATTTCTTGCAACTAGAAGGTGATGAGGGAAAGATGATGGTGGCGAGAGAGATTGAGGGTGAGATTATTTTTCAGCACTCATTCGGGCAACAGTAACACCCAAACAAGAACATATCTTAATAATGGCAAATAAAATATAAAAAATAAAAATAAAAATAAAAAATAAAAAACACATTGTGCTCTGTTCTTTACTGTACCCAGGTGCGATGGGAATAAACAAAAGGAATAACAGATGTAACTATGCCCATCTCAAACCATCCATACATTCATGAACATCAATATCAAATCACATTAACATAAGCTCTAATTCATACACCCATGAACATCAACAGCAACATCAAGTCACGGTAATATAAGCTAAGGAGGAGTTAAGTAACATAAGCTAAAGACACTTACCGTGAAAATAAAACTTAATGCACTAACAGCTTTGCTTCCGTTTTCAAATTTGACTCCTTCTCTCCCTCCCTGATTAGCTTCCGTTTTCAAATTTGACTCCTTCTCTCCCTCCCTGATTTCTAGTGCCCCCTCCCCTCTCTGTAGTAATCAAAAAAAGACCCCCCAATCTCGTGAATCTTCCCCCTTTTTATTATGTAACCCTCTGCAATCTTCCAATTTTGAAATTTGGGACAAGGTTGAGAGCTGATGTTGCTTCCTGCTCCTTCAACCATCATGACCATGCTACAGGCCCTTCCTAATACCACACCATGATAGCATAGCATGAATGGGTCTGACAAAAGAGAGACCTTACGTTACCTCTTTCTTTCCCCTTTCCCTTCTCTCTTTTTTTTCTTTCTTTTTTTTCCTTTTTTTATTAAACTAGAATGAGAGACATAAAACAAAAATGGAGCTGTAATAATAGAAAGGAAAATAATGTAATAATCAAAATAATAAGCCCAAATAAACAAATAAATAAATAAAACAAAACTAAAATAAAAAATAATAATAATAAAATAAATAGATAATTATTTTTTCCTCAAACTAAAACATATTTTTTTCTTTTCTTTTCTTAATTATTTACTTATTTATTCTTCTCAATTGAACTTTAATTAATCAATTATTTTTTTTATTTTATCATTGTTACCCGGACGAAATTGGGTGTTGACACTTGGGATGTTGTTTTGCCATGAAATTTCGAGTTCTTTACAAGGGAAATTAGGGGATGTGTAACTGGTACTGTTGGATTTGGAATTTCATGTGAATTGGTGCTCATGATGACTATTTTGTATTGTGTATGTTTTTATGGTATGAAATGTGAGAATGGGAGTCTGTATGGCAATTGTACCTTGTATTCTGTGAGTGTAATGTTGACAATTGAATTGGTGGGTTTTGGGAGCGTTTTGGGTTGCTGATGAAGTGCTTGGGTGCGTAAAACAGTGCAGAACCTGCATTTCTCGCTCAGGCGGGTTGGACTTGCCCAGGCGAGACATGCAGGGACTCATGTTCTCACCTCGCTTGAGGTTCTCGCTCAGGCGATTAGCTTTGGTTTTAAGTGACTCATACCCTCGCTCAGGCGAATGGGGTTCGCCTAAGTGAGATAGCGAGGGAGTTGCGCGTGTTGAGCGCGATTCCTCGTCCAGGCGAGGGGTTTATTGATTTTGAGCGAATCGGGGTTTCGCCCAGGCGAGACGACCTCGCCTAAGTGAGATGTCGTGATTGTGTTTTATGCTTTGTTGTTTGATAGCTCAGGCGAGATGGAAATGGGTGCTTGGGCGAGAGATGACCTCGCCTAGGCGAGTGGATCTCGCCTAAGCGAGATAACGTGGTGTGGTCACTGTTTTAAGCTCGCTCAGGCGAATTGAGTTAGCCTAGGCGAGGCTGAGGGCTGAGCTTGGGCGAGAGGTCCCTAGCTTAAGCGAGTTTAAGTGAATTGCTATGTTTTTCATGTCTTTGAGAGTGCGTTGGTTGTTTTATGCTAAAGATAGGATGTGTTTGCATGTGGTTGGTGTTTGGGCTTGAAGGACTAAGTCCAATAGGGGTCTGGGATGTGCTCGGTGATTGGACACATGATGGGCATGGAACTGGTTGAGTTCCCGTCGGCTACTAATGGGCGAGGAGTCCTTAGTATGGTGATTGCATGTGTCGGGCGCACGATGGGCAAGGAACTGTGATGTTCCCGTCGGCTACTATTGGGCGAGGAGTCCATAGTATGGTGATTGCGTGCATGCCAGGGTCCAAGTGTGAGACTTGGATGTTTATACTACAGGCGAGGAGTCTGTAGGGCAGGACTATGAGCGGGATAGGCTCATAGGGTTAGACCACCAATGAGTTAGTTTCGTGGGAGCACAGGGAAGTCCCAAGACCTAGTTCATGCATATGACTCATGAAGGACTATGAGGTCATGGTTGGGTGAATTAAAATTATGGGTTTTGTACTTATATGATTTGGGTGGGGAAGCATATTTATTTCATATATATTTGTTTATGTTTTATTGTGCATAGCTCACCCTATCTGTGTGTGTGGCGATGATCGGATATCTTGTTATCCGGGAGCAGATGATTTGATAGGTAAGCCAGGAGACGCTTAGACTCGGAGCGTGGGCTATCTTGGGGATTTTTGTACATGTATTATTATTTTGGTTTTTGAGATAATTATGTAATCATTTCGGGAGCCATTGAATTTTATTCCAGTTTTATATGTATGGACTCCTGATTTATGACAATTATTTTAAAGTTTTTAATTTTCCCGCGTTTTTGGGAAATAGTGATAATCAATGCGGTATTTATTTTTAATTGGAATTTTTATTTATTAAAAATTAGTAATATTCCTTAGAGATGTTACAATTGGTATCAGAGCAAAAGTTTTGAAAATATTTTTAAAATATTTTGGGGCTAGTGGGGAGTGAGCTTATCGATGTGTTGTTTGTGGTATGCTGTGTGTTCAATGTGAAAAGTGTGTGGTTTTGTTTGACTAAACGATTGATTTTTAACAGTTGTAATGTGGCTTATCCAGGCTATGGCTTCTAACAGGAGGAGGAGGGGTAGTGGCACTGATGACATCGCAGAGGCAATTCACCGCATGGTGGATGCGATGTAGCCACCTGTAGCAGCGTAGCCTAGGACAACGATTGCACCAGTCAGGGTGCCGACAGTGGAAGATTTCTTGCGCCACAAGCCAGCTGAGTTCACTGGCAAGGCTTCCCCCGATGAAGCGGACGCATGGCTCCGCAAGTGTGAGAAAATCTTCAAAGTGATGAATTGCGAGGATGAGTAGAAATTGTTGTTTGTTGTGTACCTGCTGAATGGGGATGCAGAATATTGGTGGGCGGGCATGCAAAAATAGATGGAGAATAGTGAAGAGCCAGTGACTTGGGCCAACTTTAGAGCTCGTTTCCTAAAGAAATACTTCCCAGATACGGCGAGACAGGACAAAGAGGCTAAATTCCTAGCACTGCAGTAGGGAGACATGACAGTGCAGGAATATGTGAATAGGTTCGAACACTTGGCGAGGTATTCTTCCCAGAACATTACGGAAGAGTGGAAGTGTCTAAAGTTTGAGCGAGGTCTCAGACTTGAGCTGAAGAGGGTGGTAACCCCTCTGAGAGAGGAGATTTCCCCTCTTGGTGGAGCAGGCCAAGAGTGCTGAGAGTCTTGAGAAGGGCCCTGGTCCTATTGTGAGCCGACATCAGAAGAATGTCGCGGAGGCTAGGCAGATGAAAAAGCCGTACAGCCGGCCCCAGACATCTCAGGGTCCCAGTTGCTATCAGTGTGGCGGACCCCACCTAAAGAGAAATTGTCCACAACTGGCAGGTGGAGTTGGAGGGTCAGGAGACCGTCGCAAATGTTTTATATGCGACAAACCTGGACATTTAGCCAACAATTATCCAGAGAAGAAAAGCCTTAGCACGAAGAAACCAGCCGCATCGCCAGCAGAGCGAGCGAGAGCAGCGGGCAGAGTCTTTGCCCTGACCACCACAGAGGCTACACAGTCGGGTAATCTTATACTTGAACCTTGTGTATTGTTTGGTAATTTAGTGTTGCTGTTGTTTGATTCTGGGGCAACCCATTCTTTTATTTCTAATGTGTACGTGGGGAGATTGCAATTGGTGACACGTGATTTGGGATGTGAGTTGCTTGTTTCAACTCCCTCATCAGGTCAAGTGGCTACCAGTTTAGTCTGTGTTGGGTGTTCTATGGAGGTGGCAGGTCACAAATTCAAGGTGAACTTGGTGTGCTTGCCTTTGGAGGGACTGGACGTAATTTTGGGGATGGACTGGTTGTCTAACAATCACGTCATAATTGATTGTGGACGGCGCAGTTTGGTATTCCCAGAACATGAAGGACTAGAGTTAATCTCGGCTTAGAGGGCGATAAACGAAGTAGAAGCCGGAGTCACCTGCTTTATGATAGTGGCTCATGCAGAAAAGAATAGTACCGCCGAGAAGATCAATGTGATTCTTGTCATGGAGGAGTATGCCGACGTATTTCCAGATGAAATACCCGAGTTGCCATCGAGTAGGGATGTGGATTTCTCCATTGATCTCATCCCTGGGGCTGGCCCAGTATCCATGGCGCCTTATAGAATGGCACCCGTAGAGTTGGCAGAGTTGAAGAAGCAAATAGAAGATTTGCTTGAGAAGAAGTTCATTCGGCCGAGCGCATCACCTTGGGGAGCACCGGTACTGCTAGTCAAGAAAAAGGATGGCAGTTCGAGGTTGTGTGTTGATTACCGTCAGTTGAATAAGCTGACCATAAAGAACAAGTATTCGCTGCCGAGGATAGATGATCTGTTGGATCAACTGAGGGGAGCCGCAGTGTTCTCTAAGATTAACTTGAGGTCTGGATACCATCATATCTTAGTCAAACCAGAGGATGTGCAGAAGATGACGTTCAGGTCACGATACGGTCATTACGAGTATGTAGTGATGTCGTTCGAGGTGACAAATGCTCCTGCTATTTTCATAGACTACATGAACAGAATGTTCCGACCATACCTTGATCAGTTTGTTGTCGTGTTTATTGACGACATATTGATATACTCAAAGGATCGAGATGTACATGCAGATCATCTGAGAGTGGTGCTAAGAATTCTCAGAGAGCATAAACTGTATGGGAAGCTGTCAAAGTGTGAGTTTTGGTTGGATGAGGTACAGTTCTTGGGTCATGTAATTTCAACCCAAGGTATATCGGTGGATCCAGCGAAGATTGAAACAATGGTGAAGTGGGAAAGGCCGCAAACTGTGACTGAGGTGAGGAATTTCTTAGGCCTGGCAGGTTATTACAGGCAATTTGTGGAGGGATTCTCCAAGCTGGTGAGTCCCTTGACTCAACTCACTAGGAAGGACCAGCCTTTCTCATGGACAGACGAATGTAAGGTCTGTTTTGAGGATATGAAGAGGAGATTGACTACTGCATCCATATTGGTTATTCCTGACACTGCCAAGACGTTTGAGGTATACTGTGATGCTTCATACCAGGGCCTAGGTTGTGTATTGATGCAGGAGAAACGACACATTGCTTATGCATCTCGTTAGCTGAAGGTGCATGAGAAAAACTATCCTACACATGATCTAGAGTTGGCGGCGGTGGTTTTTGCCCTCAAAACATGGAGGCACTACTTGTATGGGGCATAATTTCAGGTATTCAGTGATCACAAGAGCCTGAATTATTTTTTTGATCAGAAGGAATTAAATATGAGGCAGAGGCGCTGGATGGAATACCTGAAGGACTACGACTTTGAGCTATTATACCATCTTGGTAAGGCTAATGTTGTAGCAGACGCTTTGAGCAGGAAGAAATCTCATGTCTCGGCCATGATGATTAAGGAGTTGGAGCTGATCGAGAAGCTTCGAGATATGAATCTGGGATTGGATATGGAGACAGATCACATACGGTGCAGCATGTTGAGGATCACTAATGAATTCTTGGATGAGGTTCGGGTGGAACAGGGTAAGGACCAGGAATTGCAGCATATCATTAGTAAGTTAGGCACAGAGAAGAGCAAAGACTTCAGGATGGGTAGAGATGGCATCCTGCGATTCAGAGAGATGGTGTGTATACCCAACAGTCGGGTACTGAGGAAAATGCGCTTGGATGAAGGGCATAAGAGTCGTCTTAGCATACACCCAGGTATGACTAAGATGTAAAAGGACTTGAAGGCGACTTTCTGGTGGACTGGTATGAAAACTGATGTGGCAGACTATGTGGCATCTTGTCTAGTGTGTCAGAAAGCGAAAATAGAGCATTAGAGGCTAGGTGGTACGTTGGAGCCTCTTGAGATTCCCCAGTGGAAATGGGACAACATTTCCATGGATTTTGTTACTCATCTACCGAGGTCAGTGAGGGGGCATGATTCTATATGGGTAATAGTGGATCGATTGACGAAGTGCGCTCACTTTCTACCTATTAATCAAAAGATGTCCCTAGATAAGCTGGCAGAGTTATACGTTAGGGAGATAGTCCGATTACATGGTGTTGATTACCTCGAGGTTCTGGCAGTCGTTACAGAACACTTTGGGTACTCAGTTGAAGATGAGCTCGACATATCATCCTCAGACGAATGGTCAGTCTGAGAGAACCATACAGTCTCTGGAGGACTTATTGAGAACGTGCGTTCTGGACCACCTTGGGACTTGGACTGATGTGCTACCACTGGTGGAGTTCACTTATAATAACAACTACCATTCCAGCATCGGGATGGCACCGTACGAGGCCTTGTATGGCAGGAGGTGTCGAACACCTTTGTGTTGGCAGCAGGATGGGGAAGTTGTGGTACTTGGTCTAGAGTTCTTACAACAGACCACTGAGAAGGTAAGGGTAATACAGGAACGGATGCGTGCAACTCAGAGTCAGCAGAAATCCTACGCAGATAAGAGGAGGAGGCCACTCGAGTTTGATGCTGGAGACCACGTATTTCTCAGAGTTACACCTACAGTAGGTATTGGGAGGGCCTTGAAGTCGAGGAAGTTGACCCCTCAATTCATCGGTCCATATCAGATTACGAGGCGAATTGGACCGGTGGCGTATGAGATTGCATTGCCACCTCACTTGGGAAACCTGCATAATGTTTTCCACGTATCACAGTTGAGGAAGTACGTGGCGAATCCTACTCATGTGCTGGAGCAGGATGATGTTCAGGTGCGTGAGAACCTGACTCTTGGAGTTGGATCGGTGAGAATTTTAGATTCTCAAGTCAAACAGCTCAGAGGGAAGGAGATTTGGACAGTGAAGGTTCTCTGGGAGGAGGTAACCCAAGAGATGACTTGGGAAATGGAAGATCTCATGAGGAAGTCCTATCCTCACCTCTTTACTGGTAAGTTCTATTTTCGAGGACGAAAACTTTTAAAGGTGGGGAAATTGTAAGACCCGGGAAAAATTAATTAATTAAATAATTAATTAATTAATAAATGCGGGAAGAAGGCGCCTTTATGGCATTAATTGTTGTTTATTATGATGTGAAAAATTACTAGCTCAAGTGGTTGAGAGTACTTTGATTGTGTGAGAGGACTTGGGTTCGAGTCTTATGTATACCAATTATGTGTTATTGTTTTTTTGTTAGGATATGTATGAGTATGTGATTGGTATTGTAAACTATTGTTGATTTGTGAGTATCATCAAATGTGATTTGGTATAGTGGTTGTGATATGGCTTTATGAGTGGAAGGTCATGGGTTCAAACCTTGGTGGGCAAATAATAAGCTTTATTTTTGCTAACTAATAGTGGTGATATGAATGTGAAGGGGTAAAGAAAAGCCTAGCAGAATGGGCAAATACCTATTTTAAAGGCACCTATAAAAGCCAAAAATTAGGTAAAGGGAAGGGTTTTGGCATTGCTGGAATTTGCTTGGGAGAGGAGCACGAGTTTGAGAGGGTGAACTAAGTTTTGAGGTACAAGGGTTGAAACAAGAAAGGATTTTGAGTCAAGGGGTTCTGCCTTCACAATTGTTGAGCAATCAATCCAGGTTAGGGGAGCTGAATTGAAATTATATGCTTTTGGTCAAATTGTATGCTTGGTGTCGCAACCGGAATTGTGACGGGAAGGCGAACCGAAAAAGAAAACGGGTTTTTAAAAAAAGATTTGGGAGTCGCCACCATAGTTATTCTGGAAAACTATGCAAAACCATAAAGATAAGACAAGTCTGCGAAAAACCATATTTTGGATTCGGGAATCGATTACGCGTAGGGAAGGTGTTAGCATCCTACTGCGCCCGCCCGAGGGCGGTACCTTTAATTAAAAATGCAAAGTTGATGTGGTTTTCAAAATATTAATTTTCCCCAAAATAATAAGACAAAAATATTAAAAAGAAACAAAAAAAAACATTTTTTTTTAATTTTTTGGGCCCGACAAGGATTTGACCTTGGTCCTACGTATTCTCATTAAAAATGAGAAATCAGGGTTACGTAGTTCTTTAAAAAAGATATTTGAAAAACAATTGAGAAAAAAAGATTTGAGTTTTTTTAGAGGTGAACCTGACAAGGACTGACCTTGCTCCTACGTATCTCACAAGGGAGAATCAAGGATCACGTAGTTCTTAAAAAGATATTTTGTTTAAAACGTTAATGTTTTTATATTTTGAAATTTCATATATTTTTTGGTGTTTTTGAATCATTTGAAAACAGGTGTCATACGATGCGAGCGATCGGACAGACACTAAAAGAAAAAGAAAACTATTTTTCGATATTTTCAAATTATTTGGAAGAAAGTGTCACACGACGCGAGCGGCCGGACAGACACAATAAAAATGAAAGAGAACCTTTTTTATTTTTCTATATTTTAATTTTTATGATTTTTAAATATGTTTGTTTTCCTTTTTTAAAATAAATAAATAAATAAATAAATTTATAAAAGGATGAAATTATTTAAGAAGAATAAAAGTGGGAAACAAAAAATTGTGTGACTTTCCTTTTATTTAGTATTTAAGAATGGTAATATGATTTTAAATTACTCTAGTTTACCTTAGTGTGTTTTTGTTGTGGTGTTGGTATTCGCTTGCTATGATTGTATATTTCATGAGAGCAAAAGGTATTGTAAGGCTTGAAAAGGAGCAACACTGAGGCTACCATGGGATCTCTACTAGTTAAACAGTGATAGCTTAGATAGAGGTAAAAATGTTTTGTACTAGTTTGATCATTCTCTTCTCTTTGAAATAATGTTTAAAATTCATTTACTATGTAGGAGTGTACACTATATGATTAATTTTCTATCTATACATGTGTACTTAATAGCTTTATGTAATAACCTTTTTATAGTGATTATTTGCTATAATTGGGTTATTACACACCTGTCAATCAAACAAAAATACTTAGGGTGTGTTTGAATTACAATTAGAAGATTTAAGTCTAGTTGAATAAAATTAAAAATCTCATTCAATGAAAGAGTTGTATGGTTTTGTTTTGAAAACATCCTATGTTTGGAGCTCAATGAAACAGAACAAAAATTTGTCAAACATCATTTATATCATTTGTGACTTACAATACAAAGTAAACTTGAGTTTGTGCTCCCAAATTAAAAACCTAACGCACACTTAGGGTGTGTTCTTTTGTGTAGATGGATTTGAGGGAGAGTGTGAAGATGGATTTGAGTGGATAAATATGTGTTTTTTGAGTGGATTTAAAGGGTAAAAATGAGTGGATTTGGATATAAATTTTATGAAAGTTAGTGAGAGATTTGATTGATGTGATAGATAAAATAAATTGTGAAAATAGATAGATTTTGAAAGTTAACAAAATACCTTGATGAAAAAAGAGAATGATTTTGTAATTTGATGTTATAAAAATAATTAAAAATAAATAATACAAATTTTAAAAAATTTAAAATTATATAAAATTAAAATTAAAAAAATTAATTTTGTATGAATGGAAAAAAAAGTTATAAAATTAAATGTGTGAAGTATATGAATCCCAATATTGTAGATGCAAACCAAAACAATATACAGAGAAGGCAAACATAATTGGAATCTTGTCTCCTCTAAACACCACCATGATTACAATAACCACTTATATTTTCAAGTGCCAACAGAAACATCCTTTGTAAGCCACAAAATGGAGAAGGTATTGCATAAACCATCACACACAAGCACTCCATCTTACCAACACAGAACCTTTACTGAGTAACTTGCTTTACCAAACTTACGTGAATCTTCAAGCTTGAACTTCGACGACGTCCACAACCAACGGACACCGTCAACAAGGGCCACCACCTTGACCAACTATGGAGCATCTAATGAACTCACAACCTGAAAGAACAAGAAACAAGTTAAAAAAATCACCACACACACACAACATCGGTTATGTAACCGGTGTTACTCTTTTCATTGCACCAGCACTGGTTACGTAACTGGTGTCACACACACGCATCACTGCACCGGTTATGTAATCGATGCACCACCCCCTCACAACCACTCACCAACACCGGTTCACTTCACTCACACTGTTACAAAATGCCATTAAATAACACCACCACACCATTGGTTCACTTCAACCACACACCGGTGCATGTTCGTATTAAACAACACCACCATTCACATGCTTGGTAAAAATAACAAGGTTAATTTGGTAAACTTACCTATAATACATTCAAATCTGAGCATATAAGAGAAGATGAAATGTGGAATGAATCCCATAAATCCGCGCCTACAAATCCATGCATATCTGCTGAAAAAAACAAACGCATTGCTATAAATTCGTCTGTGCGAATACACACAAACAGTGTTATACACATAAAGGAACATTGCGTTAGTCTTTGTTTGAATGATAGGATAAATTTGAAAGAGTGAAAAAGGAGGAAAATGAAGAGAAAGAGTATGAAAAGTTAAATTGCTTACATTTAAGAAGAATGATTAGATTTGAATGCAGTAAATATGTGAAAAAAATTAATTATATATTATTATATTTAAAAAGATATAAAATAAAAATGTAAAATATTTTTTAAAAAAAAAACAAATTAATTTTTTTTAACTAAATAAAAAGTTATATTTTAAAATAATCATATATAAATTAATTAGATTATTTGATTATTTTACATCTTCCTACAATTCTTTGTAAAGTTAAAACGAAAGTTCCTACAATTCTTTGTAAAGTTAAAACGAAAGTGAATATATTAAGGTTATCTCTTTTTCTGTAAATTCCTTTTTTAATTATGCTTTTTCCTATCCACACTTTTCTATCACATCTATCATATGATCTTATACTTAAAAATCATGTTTTATATATACTACTTTTTACTGTTTACGTAGAAACACATAAACAAAGTAATAATCACACGTTCCCTTGCTGACAACAAAATCAAAATGCATAAATTCGATTATAAAAGTTTTCATTCCCTGGCTGACAACAAAATCAAAATGCATAAACTCGATTATAAAAGTATAAAACTTTTAGGTACTTAATATAATAAAAATTTAAATATAATTAAAAATACTAAAATTTATAAGAATCTTAAAACTTAAAAGCTTTTTTATTTATTTTTTAACCAAATTTTTTATTTATTTATTAACCAAAGTAGTAACTAGATAAAATCTTCTCAGCGTCAAAATTCAGGTAGAGTTCATTTAAATCAAATCAGAATCAATTAGGGTAAACTTTACCTGTTTGGAAGTACACCTCTAAGCAAACGGCAAAATTGAAAAGTATAAAATATAATATGCAAAACATGCAACTAATGTACATACACTCTTCCCTTCATGATGCAGTAAAGTCAAGAAGCTCTTCTTTTGCTAAGTATAAAATAAATCAACCTAATTGTCTCCTTCTGTCGCCATTTTCCGTTTATGTGACCTCTTTCTTTTCCTGCTTCTCTTCACTTCATTATCTCCTTTCGTTTCCTGCATAGAAGCAACCATTAATGAACTTGTAACAAATATGCGGGAAAAATGTTCATTTTCAAAAATTTCTGAGAATTGCTCGCATAACCAATACCCAGTTAAATAGGAACTATATTTGCTAAATTGTTTTATATTTTTATGTACAAAAAATTAGCATATATTATATGGTTTTAATATGAATGGCTGTGATGAACAAACGTTACACGAGTTGATGCAAAATTAAATCCAAGATTTACAAGTGTTTATGCGCTCATATTAAAAAAAAAAAATAGAAACTGCAAACTCTACCTTAGAAGGACCAATATTTTGACTTTTACTTTTCTTCTTGCAGGAAAGTGGGTTTGGACCCTGCAAAGTTTGAAAGCACTGTTACAAAAATACAAGGAATACTAAATAGAAATCACAAACTACTAAAAGTAATATAGCATAAGAATATATCCCAGTTATTAACATAAATAACTACTTTGGTCATCAATTTTTCCTAAAACAATGTCACCAAGATTTCCTGTTAATTAATGTCGGCATATTATCAAACTTTCCACAAATAACTTAATGTTTGAGAACACTTTGTTTTTCATTTACAAGAAATATGTCATGAAGGTGACAGGCCTAATATACGTGATAAAACCACATAATTAAACACAACAAAAATAATAGATGAAATCTTGACCATATGTTTTATTAGGACTGTGTGATTAGGCTTTTTTTGGAAATGAAAAAATACAAATAGCAGAATGTCCTTATGAACCTGATTGAATTTTATTCTAATTACAATGCTCATCAAGCACATAACATAATTCAATAAAAATATATTTTCATGGTGATAAACAAATCAATTCATTGCATTATTAATGTAACAAAGCTCTATTTGTGGGAAAATAATAGGATTCTAAAACTAAGCAAAACTTTGTTTATTTTATTCCAAAAGCCTCGTATGATAATAAAAATTGAAATTAGGAAATAGATAAAGCAAAAGCTTAAATTATAACCTTGGCTCTTTTTCTCTTGAACTGAGGTTTATCCTTGACTGCCATCGGATCCCTTGCAAAAGTATTCGCCTCTACTGCCTGAACATTTACTGTCTGATCTCCTGAATCCACATTTTCCATTGTTTCAGTAATGGAATTGTTAGGTTCCTCGTCGCGCAGTCTATTCATGACCCTATCCTTCAATATCTTGTACTCTTTTTCAGTCATATGCAACCGTCCTTCTTCAGAAGTTTTAACATATTGCCGTTGAAATGCAGATGGGGATTCAAGAAAAAGAGCATTCCTCAGACCATATATTAGAGGCACACCAGGTACCTGATACAAGCATATTAGTAAGAATAGTACGTCAGAACGTGCAATTCTGTGCAGCAGTATGAAAGCTTACTTTATACAAAAATAACCAAAGTTTTCAATTTTTTTTCTTTTGTTGAGAACATCACGCGGAAGGAGTGAATAAAAATCATACTTATCATTTACAAGAAAAATAGGAACTAAATGAGACAAAGTTAAAAATCAGAAATGAAAAAACATTATATAGATGCCAAGGCATAAGACGTTAAAGAAATTTCTATGTAACCATTCTAATTAGAAATAGCTATTCCAAAGAACCAGAGTTTTCAATTCACAAGGGAAGTGCATAATAATAATACTTATCATTTACAAGAAAAATAGGAACCAAATGAAACACAAGTTAAAAATCAGAAATGGAAAAACATTATATAGATGCCAAGGCATGTGTTAAAGAAATTTCTATGTAACCTGATAGGAACCGAAAAACGAATAATGGGCCACAAGAGCACTTGATCCAAGAAGCACAAAATCAGTCCAAAGAATGGATTGTTTATGTCAGACAAAAAAGAAGGAATTAGGAAAAGGTGGGGCATGAGTTGAGGTGGCAGAGTTTGTTACGGAGAGAGACTATAAGGCACGTTGAGTCTAGTTTTGGGGAACAGGTTTGTTTTTGGTGGAATTTTTCTGGTATGGAGATGCATTTGCTCTCTGTAAAGGAGCCTAGCTCTGGGGCATAAGAGGGCCTATCCTCTTATTGCATTATTTTTCTGTTTTGCATCCTTTAATTCCAAGAAGTTCTCCATTTCATCTATCTTTGATTGTTTTCTTTGACTGTGTTTGTTTTTTCTGGTATACAACATAACCATTCTAATTAGAAATAGCTATTTGAAATAATCAGAGTTTTCAATCTTTTTCTTATGTTGAGACCATCACAGAGGTGCATAAAAATAATATTTATATAATTTACAAGAAAAATAGGAACCAAATGAATCACAAGTAAAAGATCAGAAATGAAAAAACATTATACAGATGCCAATGCATCAAGATGTTAAAGAAATTTCTATGTAAACATTCTAATTAGAAATAGCTATTCCAAATGACTCAATGAGTAACACCAAGATGGCAGATGCTTCACACAAGGCAAGGTGATGCAACCACGCTGGATTGATTGAATGTGATTAGAAATAGGAGGGAGATATAATTGGATCAAAATATTGGAGATATTAACCAACTGAACATCTCTATCATTGAATCTGTATCAAAAAGAATAAAAGACAAGAAATGGTATATAAAGATACAAAGATGAGGCAGATGCACTAGACATGACAGTGTCTTGTTTTCCCAGACTTCAATGTATCAACCATTTTCAAAAACTTTTCATAATCTTGGGTTTAACAAGTAGTTTCACATTCAAATTGGTAGTTTGGACAAGGCAAAAATCCTTCAATTGTTATTTAATTGTCAATTAAACACTAAGCTCGTCAAAGGCAATAGCATATATCAAACAGTAGATTCAATTCCACTGGCGGCAATATTAAATTGTCGTTCAATTCAAATCCACCCCATCCCACCAACAAGGTTTTCAGATAAAAGGATTTTGGCCGGATAATAAATTTCAAAGATACTTGTAAGAGGCTACAATTAACCTAATACAAAGATAAATGTATTCTAAGTCCAATAAGAGAGACTATGATAGTTAGATATCATTCAAAAATTAGTTCAACAGTTATACAGTTTTTATTTTTCCCATGATTATAAATTATAAAAGACAAATACTAAAATAAGAAACATATGTAACCATTGGAATCAACTTTTCAAACAAATAATATATGATGCAAACCTCTTGCAGCTTTTTTCGGAGGTCAGTGTCCTGACTAGCAACAAAGAAATGCTCAGAATTGTTTTCTCCAACAGCCTCCTTGATGCAAGCATCTGCACCCACACATTTATCATGCTCACATCTGCAAATTGGTTGGAGTAAATATCAAAGTAATGACCATTTCGACATAATACCAACACTCAATATTAAAATAACATCAAGTACTAACCCTGACCAGTTTAGGACAAATTTAAAATACACAAAAATACACCGTGGTCAAAAAGTGTAATTAATAATAAGTATTCTTCTGTATTCAAATTTTCATAAAAGCACCGCATCAATTATTTGTCTTATGGACTAAAGTTGGGTAATTAGTTTAACACTTTGAAGAGGGTGGTCAACATCCTAAGTCTCAGTTTTTGAAAGAAAGACCTAGATTGGTAATGGAATATGGCCTCCAACCTGCACTTTTAAGTAAATTTTAGGTATAGAGCAGTAAGCCGGCTCATTTGGCCTCCCAGTTTTGATGGTTAGAGATAGACAGTGAAGAAGCCTTCCCTTTGTGTCTGTCAAAATAATAGGGTTTCAAAAGGGAAGGGTGACCAGTTGGTTGTGGAAACAAATCCAAACACAGCCTCTTTACATATGCAAGAGAAAGGCTGCGTACAATTACCCTTTGACATTATGGTACTTTGGTTAATTAGTTAGGTATGGAAGGATGGAAGGATAAGGACGAAATACTATGAAATTGACATTAACTTAAATGATGTGATATATTCCAATGCAATGATGATATGACCACTAGTCCTAGAACACTAAAGGAAACAAAACATGAAATACAGAAACATAATCACCAATTCTAAGAGAAATGAGAAAATAGGAAAGTAATTCTAAAGGATAACCTAAGATAGTATAGTATAATATATTTCAAGACATTCTAATATAATCGAATAACAATTTAAGTAGTCAAGTCTTCCATCAACATGACTTACAAGTGTAAAATAGTTTAGTTACTCCAGTCCAGTCATTGTTCAGTGTATTTAATCCAAGGGTCCAGCTTGTTCCAGACACATATCTAATCTAAAATTACATCTTTGTTTAGTATCCCCTTTGCAAAACAAACATAAATTCAAATGGTTCCAATTACTTGGATTCGATTATCATTCATTTTGCAAGAAATATATTCATTGAAACAGTAAAGCTAATGAAACAATGAATCTCACATCATATGTGCTCGAACAGTGAGGTAATTACCTAGCAACTATAAGTTTATGAGCATTCTCCAGAGTCTCAGAATATGAGCTACCAAGTCGCTTCAACTCAGCCAGAACACACCTGCATCATGTCCATAAAAAACCCCAAAGGGAAATAAAAAAAACAACAAAAAGAAAACATCCAAAAAAAACAATTATATGGCATACCAACTAGAAATAAATCTTAGCTTAAACACACACAAATAGAGAGCAACCTGGTTGTGTAGAGTTTGACAGAAGCACCGAGGATATTGCCAAGTGCGATGTCAGCTGGGGTTATTCGATTCACAAGGAGGTGATGCACAAATGTTCCATCGCATAAAACCTTATAAGGCTTCCGAACACCAAAGCATGTAGTGTAAAACGTCAAAGTTTTTCTATGCCTCTTCTGCTTCTTCAATTTCATCTGCAACAACGCACAACAACAGAATCGAATCACATTGCAGAAACGGGAATTATCTCGGATACTAGACCATTAGTTTTGTAAGATTGAATGAAAGAAAAAAAAATCAAAGGTTAATATAATAAGCAAAAGGCATCAAAAGAGAAAATTAATGTGGATGTAAACAAATCTCTAAACAAATTGGCTCGTGAGATTCAGGAAGAAGTGTGAAGAGAGAACTTCGATGGAAAACAATTTCAATTTGAGAGAGAAGAGGGAGCTGACACTAGAGTGTGAGTTGTAATAACGCCAAAATAAATGAACTAGGATACTGGAATGGAAATAGTTGGAAATGGAACCATGATGAAAGCCTAAATTATTCTGTTCAGTCAGCTTATGCCAGTCATCAAAACTAGTTATTTGAAGACCATTGGCACCAACAAAATCGTTTGTATTACAATAGCTAGCCATGAACCAAACACCACAAGTAGTCCTAAACTAACAGAAATCATTATGTGGCAACATTACGTATGAGCAACAATAATCGGAATAATAGCAACAAGGGTAAATAGGTCTAAGCTACTTGTTCTCACACAAATATGTCCATTTACCTTGTTCTTCCATCTAGAATTAATATTAAACTGTATAGAAAAAAGGACTAACCCTTAATTTTCTTGTAAAAGTTCCTCTGGTTTCTCTTGCTCTTATGTCTATCAATGTTGACCTTTTCCTCTGGACTATAAGGACAGCTACTACTACTTTCTTTCTATGATCAAGCTACACACTGCATGCCAAATCCACTGCTCAGTGTTAGAACCACTAAAACAAATAGAGCCAAAACATCACACCAGAGATAAACATATATAAATAAAGTTCACGAACTTCTTTTGAGGCCTAACCTGGCCCATTTAATAAAATTCTTGATCATGGCAATTGCAAGTATCATAATTCTTGATCAAATAGCAGTATATGATAGGCAAAATATATCAACTGTTAAAAAGGTTAAAAAGGGTCAAACTCGTTATATCAAAACCAATACATGAAAATCAAAACAACTTCATTTTAGATTTTTCTGTTATTTGAGAAATCTAATCAGCGAGACCAGTGAAGAGTGCAAATCAAATCCAAGAATCAAGAGTAGAGATCACCAAATCATGTAACTTCATTGCTTCTCTCCCCTGTGAGATTGAAGTGGTGGGAATAATGGAAAACTAAAGTTAAAACTCTACCAGAATTCAAAATCTAAGACAATGGAGATTTCGAGTCTTGCAAATGAATAACTTCAACAATTTAATTGCCGGAATCTCCACTTAAAACAGAAGAATAATATTAATTTGACTGATACAATGGAAGAAAAAAAAATCTCTGATTTCTTACAACCTGCAAACAAAATTTCGCTGAAGCAAAAAAAATTAACCTTCAAAAAATCTGATTTCTTACACGGGTACACTTGAGTTTGCATAAATGTATAATAACCTTAACGTTATACGAATCAATAAAAAGCACATACTACACGACAGCTGAGACCTCGCGTCACGAAACAAAACAAAACCCTAGAAGAGGCACAATCACTCACAGAGAGCTCGGGGATGTGAGGTGACTTTGTCACGGCACGGGTCGCGGCGGAGCGGAGGTTCCGACAGAGCAGAGCGGAGACGAGCAGGGGGCGGAGTGGGCGCAAAGAAGAAACGAACGAAAGCAACCAAGTCGAGAACCGCCGTTATGGTCACGTCACGGAGGAGAGCTAAGTTTAAATTACAAACTAGTGCTATACTCGTGCGTACGCACGGGTGTTGTGTTTTTCTTTTTCTTTTAATTTTGTAAAATAAAAATATATATATTATATTTGCAGTAAATAATTATTTTATATATATCATTATATAATATAAATTTTTATATGAATAATAAATATTAAAATTAGATATTATTAAAATTAGGATGGGTCAATGTAACTTTAATCTTTGTTGTTATAGATTTTAGTGGAGTAATTTAAAATTGGTTACAAATAACTTTAAATGTTTTGTTACTTTGAATAAAAATATATTATATTTTCTAATAGATTATTTTAAAATTGCTTACAAATAATTATAGATATTTTTTTAGATGGAATAACAAAAATATTATGTTTTTTTAATTGCTTACTAATAAATAAATTGGTTATAAATAATATTATGGTTATTATTATTGTGATATTTATGTATTAAAATGTCACATGGTTATTGGTTACTATAATATTTGGAGGGATATATTAATTAAAAATTTAAATATAGTTGCAAAAGTAGGAAATTTTTTTTTTTTAATATTTTGGAATACAAAATTACAAACATAGTAAGTAATATATAAAAAAAGATGTTTTAAGAGGGAAAAAAAACTGTTTGGTGGATTTGTCTGCATTCAGAGCAAAAGTTTAACCCTGGGTGCAAAAGGAGAAGACAATTTCATGACTGTATCAAGAAGATTGTGCACTAAAAATTTTCAAAATTCATTACCGTGATTTCATCTAGAAAAATAAGTTTATTTTTAAAATTCGTTACCGTAATTTCAGCCTGTAAAAATAAGTTTGTTTGTATATAATATGAAAATACATTGGATTGGAAGACGATAGTTAATTCAATATTTGTATAATTATTGTTATATTTAAATAGAAAAATTATATTAAGTGTTATAATTATGTATAATTATATATAATATTTAAATAAATAATTTGATAATATTTAGATGTAAATTTATTTGCTTTAAATTATAAAATTATTAGTGATGTGTAATTAAATCATATAAAAGGTTGAGGTGGTAGAGTTTACACTTTTCCATATAAAATGTAGACATAAGATATTTTAAGAATCCAAACAAAATAATAAGAACAATAACAATCACAATAATGATAATGATAATTATTATAATACTAATACAAAATAATAATACTATTATTAATAACATTAATATTAATAATAAAACTAATAATAATACTGAATATTTACTGATACTAATATTACAATAATACTACTAATACTAATAATAATAATTCAAATAATAATAATATTATGGATCCGGTAAAAAAAATAATAGTATGAAAATAATTAAATAACTAATCACAGTAATAAATCATATTTATTTCAAAATAATAATAATAATAACTTTTAATAATAATGTTAATAATAATGTTAATAATAATACTAATGTAATACAACTAATAATAATAAGTATTAGCTGGTATCGTACGGCTATTATTATTATTTTTTAAATTATATTAAGAAAATTAATATAATTATAAATAATATGATTTTTTTTACTAATATATAATCAAAGAATGAATGTTAGTTGCGCGTACACATAGATATATATAACTTGTAATTTAATTATATGTCTAGCCTATGAAATTATTTTTCAAAGTATACTTTGTATGAACTATATAATATTTTATGATTAGATTAGATAAATTAACGTTTTTTTTATCGACAAAGAATAAATAAATTAAAGATAAATTAAAGTTAACTCTTTCGTACCTAAATCCTGTGCAAATGATCATAAAAAAATTTCTCTGGTCAATTAAATGTCAGAAAAATTTCTTCGGTCAATTTTTATCTCGCAAAAGAAAAAACATTTTACATCCCTATCTATCTTTTAACTGTAATTATTAGTTAGAACGTCAGGAAAATACAATAATTTTGGAAAACATATGACTTTGTCACTTTTCTTAATAAAAAATTTCTATTACGTAATTCAAATACACTTTATTGTGTTATAATTAGACCTTCATATTGTGATAAGTTTTTTTTTTATTTTTTGTTTTTCTCTATCATGACTTTATTGTATTTTGCCATGATTTTGTTATTGTTTATTTTTTACTTTAACAAATATTCCATGTGATAATAAATGAAATATAATTTCATAATGATATTTTATTTGAGACTATAATTTTATATAATCTACTATTAAATTTAAATAAAAAATATTGTAGCAAAAACTAAATATTAAATTTAAAATTTATTTATGAATTTATAAATATTAAAATAAAAATTTAAATAGAATCGAATATGTTATCCTAATTTAACTATCAGCATTATCTATATAACTTTTGCTAAATTGGCTTCTTGACACGTCTCCTAATATATGTAAGACTATTTACGATTAATGATATATAGGAATAGTTTAAACATATTAGTTTATTACTAATAACAATATTAATAATACTAATAATAATATTAATAAGGCTAATTCTAATTTCAATATTGATAATAATAATAACAATAATCACAATTATATTAATAATAGTAATAATAATAAAATACAAATAATAATTATAGTAATAATAATAATGTAAATCATGTTGGAACTCCATTGAAGTTGCGGGGAAAAACCTATGATACAACAATCCACCATATTTCAAGTCCTTCAATTATTCACCCAAGTTTATATTTTGGAAACAAAAGAATAGAGTGGGAAAACTTTCCCTAATCCTGACAAAATCTTTCACATATAGATACTTTATTTCATTCTACACCTCTTAAAAAAAAAACATAGTTGGAACACTTTATTGTATTCGAATTTATTTTTTATTTTTTATCTTAATTTATATTAAAATATGAATGTAATATTCTTATATTTAAATAAATAATTATGAGTAATTTTTATATAAAAACATGTAGTTATATTTTTTTTTACATATTAGAGTCAGTAATATTTTATAACATATTGTTTATACATTTGACATATGATATTTTGTAACATTGTTTAAACAGTTATAGTCTTTTTGTTAACTTGGACTCCAAGTTTTATATCCCATGCTTCAATGTTTTGTAAACTCTTCTATTCTTTATTTAAACTCGATATGACATCGACATGGTATAGGATCTAGTATAGAAGCATTACACCTGAGTTATGGATCACATTCAACAATGTCATAAATATATGTTTCACATCAAATGAGATGTAAAAAAACATAATAGAATAAAAAAAACAAAAAAATTCAAGAGGTGTGTGGTACATCATCTGCTTGCTTTCTTATCTTCTCCACAAGCTATGGTGGTGTAATTTGTTTTTGCTTGATATTTAAATGTTCATGTACCGTAGTAAGAAAGTATAAGCACCACATTCTAATGTAGTATGGGAACAGTAATTGTTCATAAACTATTTGAACTCTGAACCTGTGCACAGAGTGCAACAACCCTTACAAAGGTAAAATTTGGATTGAGTGTGTAACCTATGTCTGTCATAAAAATAAAAGAATCATTACTGAAACTTACTTTTAATTCATTATTGAGTTTTTTTTATAATATAAAAAAAAATTCATAGATTCCTTTTTTATATAATAGATTACATTACGTATAATAATAATAATAATAAGATTAAAAAGTAATAGTTGGCTATGAATTTATTTGTTTTAAATTAAAAATCTGACACAATAATTGCTTAGTTGATGAGTGATGTGCAGCAAAAATTTTATTAATTCCCCACTCTTTCACTTTTTAGAGTTTATTAACTATTTACAGTTAAATAGTTTTCTTTTTCTTCTATTTATTTTACTATCTAAATAAAAAATGTCAAATAAATATAAATTTGATTTGACTTGACTTAATGAAATAAGAAAAAAATAATTTATATTTGATTTGACTTGACTTAATAAAATAAGAAAAAAATAATTATCAATCCATATTTTACATTTTAGAGTTAAGTAACATTTGATCACCAACCATTCACTGGGACATTATATTAGGAGCTAAACAAATGAGAAGAGATGTTCTTTAAATTTGATACTAAAAGAGAGAAGTGATTAAGAAAATCAAATTAGAGTCTTGATGGAAGCCGAGTTCAGTGTATCTAAAATTATATAAAAGGTGTTTTACATAGAAGTTGACTTAAAGAAAAATATGGAGGATGCATTCAAGGATCCATGTTTTAAATTTTGAAGACAATGTTATTATGAGCTTCTGAGGAACTCCCAAGGTCCTTATCATATTTCAATCTTGCATCAACATATTTCATTCATTAGTCAATTAAGAGGAAAACATTAAAAATAATAACTCTTGAAATTCATTATTACCTCAAAAAGCCAACAAATGCCTTTAGACACATATACAAAGCAACCCAAATACCAATGAAACCACCCATAGAGAAAAATATAAGCGCAGAAAAATAATGCTTAGAATTGTCACCGAAATCTAAGAGTTACCACAATTAAGCAAAGCTCTTAGTACTCATTCTATAAGGTTGAATGATATTTATCACAATACCAACATTAAAATATGGAAGAAAAACCCACCATGGAAAAGGATAAATATGCAAAATTAGAAGCTCCAAAGTTCACACCATCAAATACAAATGCTAAAGACTTAAGGATTGAGCGACTACCACAAACCGATAAAAGAACGAACAGGAAAGTGAATCTTTGTAGGTGCTGGAAAGATGGATTACCAGTATCCTTTTCAACTAGAAAACCAATAATTATCGGGATCCCAATTTGAATGAGGTGGAAGACATAAACATCTTTTGTAAATATTTTAGCACCAAAGTGCAATTCTGTCCCATAAATGAATGCAAGTAACAATCCTAGAACCAAACTTATATGCAATATAATAGTGCATCACATAATAATCAAGACATCTCAGAATGCAATATATTAAAGCTCCATCATACAGAAATAAAGTGCAAAACCATTGGATCACCTAATGACCAAAATAATCCTTCAAGTACAAACTCCTCAAAACCATTTCATAATTGACAAACTTTAGATGCAGTGAAGTGATGTTGGTATGATTCTCCAATCAGAGTTATAATTTCTCACCTCAATAATCTATATAATAAAAGATTCATTCATTGCCATACTGTATTATCAAGATGAAAATCAAATCTAATTTGAGAACAATACTAATAGCTTGTATGATGTATGGTATTATATCTCGTATTTGCATAAAGACTAATATAAAAAATAATTTCATAAAGACTCAAACACTTTCCTTTATTTATATCGAACCATACACTAATAATTTGTCCTCATTCAATAAGCAAGTTAAACAAACACCCTGTTTCGAAGATCAATAGGAACCAATTCGATCTTGTCTTGTAGTCCTTGCATGCAGTAAACCCAAATCAATCACCAATCATGAAAGATAACGACCTATGGACCACAAAATATCTTGAATTAAAGAGTAAATTTAAAATTGATCCTCTAAAGCAGCACAAAAAATCGCATAAGACAATCCCAGTGGCCAAATTAATATCTGGAACATCATAATATTAGTTTTACATAACGTGCCCTCTCAAAAGATTATGATGTTTAATCATTTAAGCAAGATGAACGCGGACAACTTCATCTTCTATTATGTATGACATTTTAGAGAAAGGAAAAATGAAGTATTCACTTGTAAATTAAATAACAAAAATAGTAGTAGTAGATTAATTAAAATAAAGGTGCATATTGAATATATAATTTCAAAAAGAGTAAAAGAAGAGAGAGCTT